>OCVV011331195.1_pt1 | contig 26018 bp, 35 predicted proteins | sample 1539721 | NCBI WGS metagenome assembly OCVV01 (sample SAMN02144230, study PRJEB22623) | gut metagenome | biome: sheep rumen | host: Ovis aries | place: New Zealand | reverse complement strand
GTCCGGCAGAAAGGGGATCTTATGAGCGAGCAAATAATACAAGAAATTGGGAGGTTCTTAGAGCGCAATTATGTTCTGGTCGCTTTGCTGATCGGAACATTTGTCCAAGTGTCGCCTATTAAGGTCTATCCCGTAGATTGGATCAAAAAGGGAATTAAATGGATTGGAAGTATTATTACTACTGAGATTATAACGAAATTAAATGATATTGAAAAGAAGGTAGATGATCTGGAACGTGAAGTTGATCAGAATAGGATTAAGGACATCCGTTTCCAGATCCTAGAGTTTGACAATGCGATTACAAGGCGAAAGTACGATTATGAGCGCGAAGCTTATGAACATGTTATTTATGATTTGCATCCCGAATATGAGGATTTGCTTAAGAAATATGGGAAAGTCAATGGCAAAATTGACCGGGCTATGCAGAGAATAAATCAGAACTATGATGAGCATTTGTCAGACGACCCGACATTTTAGAGAAAGGAGCAATCATGGTAAGAGTTAAAGGTACGACTATTACAATGACTAAAGGGGATACTTTAAGATGCAAGGTAACGCCTTACCGTGAAATCGACGGAGAAGATGTCGAGTATGTTCCCGTAGATGGCGATGAGATTAGATTTGCGATGAAACAGAGTTATAGAGATGGGGCGTGTACAATCTTAAAAACGATTCCAAACGACACGTTGGTTCTAGAATTAGAGCCTGATGATACAAAGTATCTAAATGTCGGTGAATACGTATATGATATCCAGCTTACTTACGGAATTGATGGTGCCGTTGATACATTTATTGCAAATGCGCAATTAATATTGCGTGAGGAGGTGGATTAGTTTGCCGCAAGAGATACTGCTAAATGAAGTACATCTTGAAGGTGCTCTATCCACAACCGATGATCTGCGAGGTGAACTGAATCCGACATTCGGATTATCTGGGGCTTTGACTGTGCCGACAGAGGTTAACGGGAAAACCCATGAGGCTTTTTTGCTCCACGATTGGGACTTTCGTGCAGGACTTAATGACAGGGTTCAAGGCGCAAAAGCAACCCTGTCTTATAGTGCAATACAATCAGAGAATGGGATTGATTTCCTGACACATAAAGATTCTGTCTTACTAGACATAACATACGAGTACAATCGTACATATGTGATTGACTTTGCAGATATGAATCGCAGAGCAAACAGTGATCAGCACGGCAGAATCTTTATGCCATTCCCAGATATGGGTGTCATGTACCGTATGAACGGCGAATGGCGGATTTGGGGGCAGGACGGAAATGGAAAAAAGCAATGGTGTGCTGCTACTGGATTGACAGACCCCAATGTTTTCAAAAATAGATCAATGAAGATATATGTGGCTACAAACGGTGCAATAACTGTTTATCTCGACAATGAGGAGTTTATTTCGACAGACCTGATTATCCCGAAATCTGCAAGTATAACCATAGGTTCTGGCGCTTGGCAAAGCTTCTTCTTGATGACGGTTACAGGATTCCGTGAATACTATGGATTTTATGGATAGTTGCATTTATCGGAAAGGAGGAGCACTTGATTGATGTAGTCTTAAACAGGCAATCGAATACTACGGTTGCAAAGCAAATGTATTTGTATGACTATGGACAAGAGATGCATATAATCGGCAAGCTGCCGGAAAACTGTCAAGTTCATTTTAGTTTTACAAAGAATTACACAGATAGGTCAAATATACGGAATGTTACGAAGACAGAAGATGGGGGGATTGTTGAAATTCCAAACCAAATGTTTCAAGCCACTACTCTTCTATCCAATAAGAAGTATGTGTTCTATGCCTATCTTTTTAATATCGAAGACGATGACTCGGCACATACGTTTCATGTGATTTCCGTCACAGTAATTGAGCGACCAATGCCGGATGATTACATACCAGATCCAGATGTCCCATACATCAATGAAAGGATTGCTATTCTGGAAGAAGAAGTTGAATTGCTTCATGAACAGATTACTGCTTTGAGTGCATTGGTTACGGACAATATGGTTTACTATGAGGGGGAGGGTGATAATCCATGAGCAAACAACTGATTAATAAAAATGGTGATCTCCTATTCCCGATTACTAAAGCTATCTATGTAAATACGTCTGATGATGACAATGTGCAAAACAAACTTGACAATCTTAATACCTTACTCGCTACGGTCAACAAAGCTATTGCTGCAATTAATAAGGCAATCAGTGATATCAACGGGCTTCCCGATGTGACTGCCGCCGACAATGGTAAAGGGCTGATTGTTTCTAATGGAGAATGGAGCGTTGATAAGGTTTCTCAGGGTGCTGACTGGAATGCTACCGTAGGTGAGGATGGTTATATTTCAAATAAGCCTGTTGCTGATGCAACTTTATCTACCGCCGGAGCCTTTGCTGATGCTAAAGCTACCGGGGATGCCATCGCTCTTAAGCAAGATGAACTTACGTTCGATCAAACACCTACTGCGAATAGCACAAACCCTGTTACATCTGGTGGTGTTCATGCTGCAATTCAAACTGACACGACACTTACTGTTTCTGGCAAAGCCGCAGACGCTAAGAAGACTGGCGACGAAATCGAAGCTTTAAAAGCTCTGTTCGTTGTCCCGGATGATGATGGGGTTTACTCTCTGATGTGCGATGTCAATGATGGCGTGAAGCAGTTTTATTGGTATAAAGAGCCAGCAACGGTTGGGCGCTCCAAGGTTGGAAGGGCTTATATTGGATAATTGAGAATTAGAATAAGAATGCCGTAACAGGCAGAAAGGAAAAATATGGCTTATAGCAAAACAACTTGGGTAACTGGCGATGTTATCACCGCCGAAAAGTTAAATAATATTGAAAACAAAGTTGAAGAGCTTGACGGCGCATCTGGCGATGTTGAACAGGTTAGAACCGAATTAACTGCGCAAATTGAAGGTGTCGAAACCGAATTATCAGGCTCTATTGATGCTCTTGATGAAAGAGTGGCACAAGCTGAAGCTGCCGTCGGCGCGCCTATGGTTGCTTCCACCGTAGCTGGTATGACGGATCACACAAAGGTGTATGTATATACTGGTTCTGAAACTGGATATACATCTGGCAATTGGTATTATTGGAATGGTTCTGCGTGGACTTCCGGCGGTGTATATAACGCCGTTGCTGTTGATACTGATAAGACATTATCTGTTGCTAATAAGGCTGCCGATGGTAAGAAAGTCGGCGATGAAATTAGTGAGTTAAAGAGCGATTTAGATAACTATGATCGGTATTATACGATAGGTTTCTCTGCGAACAATTCTTTTACACCGTGCTTTATCCCGAAAGGGACAAAAGTAACAGTCTGGACAAAAGATGGCAATAATTTTACTGGTGGAACAATGTACTTTTGCGATTCTGCGAAAGTATCCCAACAGACTATGAGCTTAACATCATCGCTCAGCACCAGAAGCGTTGTGTTAAACCATGACATATATTTTGTTTATCTTAACTCAGAAACAACTCCGACAAATATAACAGTATCTCCTGCGTTTGCATTTGAGAATGAGCGGAAAACCATTGATAATATTGCGAGTTTTTATGCAATGATTGCTGATGAAGGGTACGTTGTTTATGACAAAACGAGTGGGAAAATACATTTTAACAATAAAAATCTGCTGATTTATATTAATGGGACATACGTTAGTATAAATACCGCAACACAAAAAACTCAGCTTGGAGCGGCGGCAGATGATTCGTCAGGCATCCTTGTTATTACTCTTGGGTATACGAATGTCTTAGTTTACGATGTATCTGAATCTTCGCTGAAAATTGTTGCTGAAAACAAGTTTGATTATACAAAGCAAATAGCACTATTTTCGTCTCATTATACAAACGGCAATGCCGGACTGCTTTCAACATCGTCAAATAGCGTTTTAACTAGACAGTCAAAAGCATTTATTGATGATTTCAACAACAAACCGCGTAAGGTTATGAAGACACCGTATGCATATCTTACTTACGCAAATACATATAAGTATGACACTATCACGGGAAAGTTGAATATCGGATCAAGTTCAATCGGTATTGTAAATGATGGTTCAATCACTGTGTTCAACCACAGCACTATTATTTCTCAGCTTGGAGCATCGCGCGCAGAAGAAGATGCAAGCGGCAATCTGATTATTACGGTTGGCACATCAAACGCACTTATATATGATTTAAGTGATAATCAGTTGCATATCAAAGCAATCACATCAGTAGACTTGTATTCACAGTATGTGCTTTTTATTACATACTATGGTTCTGGAAATACAGGTCTGCTTGCGGAATCGAATGTTTCTTTACAGTCCAGATTGCGTGAAGATATTACTATTGAACGCCTTATAAACTCTGCCCCGGCGTACACCGATGATGTATCGGCAACTGCTCTTGGCAACTATGAGCAAAATGTAGCTGATGCAAGTGTAAATAGTGAATTTTTCCTGTTTTTCTCCGACCCCCATTGCATGGGGGACGGAAATGATTCAAATCTTGCCGCTATGATAGCAACGATACAAAAAGCATATAATAGTTCGTCTTCGGAGTATGTTATCTGTGGGGGTGATTGGTTAACAAATAGCGATAGTTTTTCCAATGCCTGTTATAAGTTAGGATACATTAAAGGAATCGGAAAGTCCATCCTCGGCGGTGATAACTTTTATAACCTGATCGGAAATCATGATACAAACTATCAGGGAGCGCAAACCCTCACAGAATCACAACTTAGAAACCTGTGGTATGGTGGCGGCAGGTGCTATTATAAGATCGAAAAGAGAAACTGCACATACTTCGCATTTGATACAGGACTGGACAATGACGATACGCTGAACGCATATAGAGTCGAGCAGTTGAAATGGGTATGCGATGAACTGTTAACAGGTTCAGAGGCACATTATGTCATGCTGTTACATATTGTATTTGATGATCCGAATGACACAACAAGCATTTCTGCAATGAGCGAAGAACTGGGGAATATTATCACCGCATATAATGGCAGATTAACATATACTATTGATGGGGAAACATTTGATTTTTCTCAGAAAACCGGAAGGGTTTGTTTTACGCTTTGTGGGCATTTACACAGAGACTTAAATTCTACGCTTGGCGGCGTTCCGCTTATTGCAATTACAAACACAGCAAAAAACGGAAACGGAACTGCAACATTTGACCTTTGTGTTGCCGATTTTACAAATGAAGTCATCAAAATGACAAGAATTGGGTACGGCGAAGACAGAACATTTTCATTTGCTAGCGCATAAAGCACACTTTAAGCAAAATCGGCAGTCTTAAAAATTGCCGAAAATAGACATAATAAAAGAGCGGGGATGTTATTCCCCGCTCTATCTTATTAACAACATTTTTGGAACGATGTTTTTACATCACTTTCGTCGATGTAAACATACTTCATCGTCGTGTCAATTTTTTCATGTCCTAACAAATGAGCAACCTCTTGTATGGACATTCCACGTTTTATCATTGAGGTTGCCATAGTGCGGCGGAACCGATGAGGATGGATCTTTTCTACCCCACATCGTTTCGAAACGCGGCAGAGCATAGCGCGAATGGCTTGCTGGGAGAATCTTGTTTTGTTTCTGGACAAGAATAACGGATCATAATCGTCTTTTCTACCATCCAAATATCTTTTCAGCAACATTGCGGTTACATCGTCAAAATAGGCTGGTCTCTGTTTATTGCCTTTTCCCAAGACGATGCACTCTTTCTTTACTAAATCAACGTCGTTTCTGTTTAAGCCGCACACTTCTGAGATCCGGCAGCCCGTAGAAAGCATGAATGCGACAACGGCCTTGTCTACATCTCGTTTGCAATTTTCCTTTATGCACTCGATGTCAACGGGTGTAAATGGTTTGCGAACAACTTGTTGGTGTTTGATTTTGCCGAGATTTGAGCACGGGTTTGAGCGTATCAAGCCTTCTCTGTTGAGCCAGTTGAAGAATGAAGAAAAGATGCTTCGTTCACCATCGAGGGTACTGTCGCTAACTCCGCGTTCTTTTTTATTTGCAAAGTAGGCTCTTATGTGATGTACGGTTATCCGATCTACCGGGGTTTTCACGTAATCCAAAAGTCCCCGAAGGATGTAGCCGTATCTCCAAATCGTTTTCGGCGATTTCCCCTCTACTTTCTTCGTTGACAGAAACGCATCTAAAAGGTCAACACCTTGTTCAGCTTCTTCGACACATTCCTCTATGTCGTACTTTTCAAGGATTGCTTGAAGAATCAGAGTTGCGGTTTCGGTTTGCTCGATAGAAAGAACTTTACCTATTTGCGCCTTGAAATCGGCGGTGAGGTTCTGCTTTGCTCCAAATGACATAGACTTATACTTCCTTTCGTTAGGATTGTGTTTTTACAACCTATGTATTCCATGTCTCGGCGAAGACTACTTGGCTGTCACAACCCTGACAGAAGGGGTTTACATATTGGGTTAATTAGATGCAACACTATCTAGTTAAATGAGGTTATTAAAATGAAAAATCTATCATGCTATGACATTTTTAACATTCCCATCGACAATCTATTTCAATGGGATGCGAATTTACAAATAAAGATTAAAGGTGCGGAAATTACCTCGCCGCTCCCGGTGTTCCATGTATCAAAATCAGTACATGGGAATACCCCAGATATAGTCCCGAAGCTCTTGAATAGAGAGTATTACATTACTGTTCCAAGCGATCTTCTAACTACTCCCGGAATGCTGCATATATACATGTGTACTGAGGGTAACGATGCTAGCCACTTGCAAACAATCGGCAGAGCCTGTATCCCTGTGTTTCCGCGAATAAAGGCCACTCCTTATCCGACGGCAGTTGTCGGACAGGCAATTGTTGGAGAGAGTGTCGTTTATGATAGCTTTGATTATGGACAGGGAGTAGTTGATCAGGGTCTTGTTGGTCAGGTAGTTGTCGCATAAACTAAGAAATGTAGGTGATTAAAATGAAAAATGTTATATGTTATGGTTCTGATGGTACAATACTGAAATTACTGTACCAATGGGATTGTAATCAAGTCATATATTTCACGGGCCTTCCGACATCTCCGCTACCTGTGTTCCATTTTTGCAATAAGAACAGCACGGAAGCGTTGGTCGTGAATTCGGAAGTGGCGCTCGGCGGTGTATCTGTAAAAGTCCCGAACATATTGCTTCAGGAACCAGTCCCTCTAATCATTTATGTGTATATGAACACCGGGAACGATGGAGCTAGAACTATTCATGCTCTGCAAATCCCGGTTGTTCCACGCGCAGTTCCAGATGACTACGTGTATACGGAGAACACTGGGTATATCACTGCTTCTTTGGTGAATGAACGCCTAAGCAGAGTGATTGCTCAAATGTCCGGCGAAGGGCCAACGGATGATGTTTCCGCTGAGGTGTTTGATATCCGCGTTGGCTACGATGGCTCTTATTTTGCAACCGCCGGAGATGCTGTTCGTGCTTTGGGACAGGATATGCAGTCAATCCGTGAGGAACTGGAAGGCTATATTGACGCTAAAGCGGTCAATGGTTTGATGTATGACGAAAACTATTACCTCTATCTCACTTCTAATGGTGAGATCGTCGGTGATCCTGTCCAGATTATCGGCGGTGGCGGCGGAGGCGGCGGTGGTGCTTCCTCTGTGGTTGTTCTAACTAACCAGTCTGGTTGGACTTCTACGACTATTGCTGACGGCGGATCGGCGGTTATTAGCGTAAGCTGGTCTTCTACTCTTGAAGATGTTCCGACTGGCAACGGCACGTTAAAAGTTACCGTCAATGGCAATGTCCGGGAAAACAGGGACGTTGAACAGGGGCTTCTCAACATTGACGTTACGAAATATTTGCGATCAGGTTCTAATACAATCCTGATCAATATTGCCGATTTCTATGGCATGTCGAAGACAGTTAAGTATACCGTTTCTGTCGTATCGCTACTGCTTACTTCGACATTTAACAACACGACTGTCTACACAGATGCTGTTCAGTTTACTTATGTTCCTGTCGCGAACATGGAAAAGACGGTACATTTTATTCTGGATGGGACTGAGATTGGGACGGAAACTGTCACCGCTTCCGGGCGGCAACAGAGCTATACTATTCCGATGCAGTCTCATGGCGCTCACTCTTTCCGGGTGTACTTTACTTGTGACATAAACGGAACAGAGGTCAGAAGCCCAGAGATTTACTACGACATTATGTTTGCCGAGGAAGGCGAAACTGCCACGATTATTGCTGTAGATAATCCAGTTACGACTACTCAGCAATATGAGACAAATAAGATCAATTATCGTGTATACAATCCAAACAATCTTAATGCAACGGTTACCTTAAAACTGGATGATGAGGTTCTTTCCGAGCAAACGATTGATCGTTCTACTCAGTTATGGTCTATCCGAATTGACGTAATGGGCGAGCACACTCTTTCGATTGTAAGCGGCGGAACTACGAAAACTATGACCGTGAACGTTACAGAGTCTGACATCCATGTAGAACCAGAGACACAAGACCTCTCGCTTTATCTATCCAGTTATGGGCGAAGTAATAACGAAGCCAATCCGGCGGTCTGGGAATATGGTTCTATAGCTGCATCTTTCAGTAATTTCAACTTTGTATCTGATGGTTGGGTTGCCGATGATGATGGATATACTGTTTGCCGAGTTGCCGGGGATGCTCGTCTGGCGATTCCGTATAAGATTTTCGCAACAGACTTCCGTAGCACTGGCAAAACGATTGAGCTTGAATTTGCCACCAGAGATGTCCGTAACTACGACAGTCCGATTTTGAGTTGTATCTCCGATGATCGTGGCATTGTCGTTACGTCTCAAAGCGTAAGCTTAAAGTCCGAGCAATCGGCGATTTCCACGCAGTTCAAGGATGAGGAACACGTTCGTATTAGCTTTGTAATCGAAAAGCGATCTGCTACCAGACTGATCCATTGCTATATCAACGGTATTGATTCTGGTGTTGTACAGTATCCGAGCGACGATGACTTTTCTCAGATGAACCCTGTGGATATTTCAATCGGCTCCAACGATTCTACGATTGACATCTACAATATCCGTATCTATGACAATGACCTTACACGTTATCAAGTTCTCGGCAACTGGATTGCTGATACACAAGACATTGATCTGAAACTTGAGCGGTATTTACGCAATGATGTTTATGATGATTACAACAACATTGTAATTTCTAAGCTTCCGTCAAATTTACCGTATTTCATTATGGAAGCGCCAGAATTGCCGCAATACAAGGGTGATAAGAAGATTATCTCTGGTTCTTACACAGATCCTGCCGATGCCACCAAGAGCTTCACATATCAGGGTGCTCAGGCAGATGTTCAGGGTACGTCTTCTCAGTACTATGAGAGAAAGAACTATAAGATCAAGTTCAATGGTGGATTTGTAATGGCTAATGGAGTTGCTACGTCTAAGTATGCTCTTCGAGGGACAGCGAAGTCTATCCCAGAAAAGACGTTTACTTTTAAGGCCGATGTGGCTTCGTCTGAAGGCGCAAACAATACTGAATTGGCAATCTTGTATAACGATACTTGTCCGTATAAGACACCGGGACAGTTGAAAGATGAACGTGTAAGACAATGTATTGATGGGTTCCCGATCGTTACGTTCTGGAATGATGGAACAAATACTACCTTTATAGGCCGTTATAACTGGAACAACGACAAGGGTACTGAGAATACATTTGGTTTTGTAGAAGGTGACGAATCTTTTGAAATCTTAAACAATACATCTGATCGTGTTATCTGGAAGAACGATGATTTTATTGGCAGAGATTGGCTTAACGATTTTGAAGCTCGTTACCCTGATACAGATCCTCCATATGAAGATCCTACTCAGTTGGCAGAATTTGCATCGTGGGTTAAGTCTACAGATACGACAGCCGCAACAGACAATCCTCTTCCATCTCCCGTGACATATAGGGTGAAAACGGTTGAATACGTTGAACGTGTAGATCCTCAAACAGGCGCGATTACATATGATGAAGTTGAAGTTGTCAAAGATGTTACTTATACCACAGATTCGGCAGAATATAGATTACAGAAATTCAACAATGAGCTTGACAACTACGCAGAGACTGATTCATTGTATTTTTATTATCTGTTCACAGAGTTGTTTTTAATGGTCGACTCTCGTGCAAAGAACGCATTCCCGAGCTTTATTGGGGAAGAAATAGAGTAACACTTTAACGGTCTAGTTTATCTAGGCCGTTTTATTTTTCATTCAAAGGAGATTATGGAATGAAGAAAAATAAGCAATACGAAGTGTTTGAAATGGAGGTTTGGTAAATATGCATAAGAAAATTGCATTTTTAGCCTACGATTTAGACACTTCGCTAGGAATTAACAACGAAGGCGCATTGGCTTTCAGCTATGATCTTGAGGACATTGACCACCTCGAATCTGGGGCAGATGTCTATAACGGTCAAGAATCTGTCTTGTGGCAGAATCTTCGTGCTACTAGATATGATGAAATGAAAGCCATGTATCAAAATCTTAGGTCAACTGGCGCTCTCTCATACGAGAAAGTTAAGAAAGCATTTGAAGATCACCAAGCCAAATGGCCAGAAGCCATTTTTAATGAAGATGCTTGGTTTAAATATCTCGCCCCGCTTGTAGAGAAAGGTAATGCCTCTTATCTCTCCATGCTTCAGGGATCGAAGGCTGAACAGCGTAAGTGGTGGTTATATAACCGTTTCCGCTACATTGATTCCAAATACAACGCGGGCGATGCCCTGACAAATGTAATTACTGTAAGAGCCTATGCTAAGAGTAACATTACTCTTGTGCCGTTTGCGTCAATTTATGCAAGTGTGAAGTTCGGCTCTTATCTTGTTTCCCAAAGAGCATCAAGAAATCAGACCACAACAATTGTTTGTCCTGTAGATGCTCTGAATGACTCCGAAGTATATATCTACAGTTGCGACCAGCTTGCGTCTGTCGGCGATCTATCTGGTCTGAAAGTTGGTTACGCAGATTTCTCCCGCGCAATCAAGCTCCAGGATTTAAAGATTGGCGATGCAGATGCGAACTATTCAAACGGCAACCTGACGGAGCTTTATCTGGGCAACAACACTCTTTTACAGACAATTGACGTTCGGAATTGTCCGAACTTAACCCAAGCCGTCAACCTCTCCGGCTGTACAGGAATTGAAGAGGTTTATTTTGACGGAACCGCGATTACGTCACTTTCACTGCCGAATGGCGGTGTTTTAAAGAAGCTTCATCTTCCGGGCACGGTCACGAACCTTACCGTTCGAAATCAGACTAGCCTGAATGAATTCGTGATGCCTAGCTACAACAACATCACGACCTTATGGCTTGAGAATAACGGCGGTGTAATCCCGATGATGGATATTCTTGATGTGATCCCGGCTAACTCCCGTGTACGTTTAATCGGTATCAATCTGGAAGCCGAAGACGGGAATGAAATCAAAGAGTTTTACGACAAACTCGACCTTATGCGTGGTCTTGACGAGTCTGGAAACAACATGGAACATGCTCAGGTTTCCGGGCGAATTCATGTTCCGGCTCTGACTGGCGCAGAAATGGCATCTTTCCGGGCTAGATATCCTTCCGTCACAATCGCGGCAGATCATACTACGAGCTATCTGTATTACTACAACGAGGATGGTTCCGCTCTGCTTACATTCACGGGCAAGGCTAATCCTGAACCTGTATATGACGGCGGAAATGGTACGTATGCCAATAACACGACCAAGGCCGATTCGGCGGATGGTCATTATAGTTATACCGCTGATGGTTGGGCTACTACTCCCGGCGGAGAAAAAGACGCGAACGCTCTTATCGGCGTAGATTCCGACAGAAATGTTTATGCAACTTATGTCTCTACTGTTAAGACGTATACAGTCACTTGGAAGAATGCCAATGGTACAGTTCTTGAAACGGACACCAATGTACCTTGGGGTACTACGCCGACATACAATGGTTCTACACCTACTCAAGACGGTCAGCCTTCCAGCGGATGGACTCCTACGGTTGGCCCGATCACGGGGAATACAACCTATACAGCGGTTTATGTGCCGATGTACACGATTACTTGGGCAAAAGCCTCCGAGGATGGCGGCGGCACGATTACGACTACCAGAGTGGCCGAAGGAACTACACCGACATACACAGGCACAACGCCTACGACTACTCGCGGAGATGCAACAGAATTCCAGTTTAGCGGATGGACACCGGCTCTTGCTCCGGCTTACGCAAATAAGACCTACACGGCGGTATTTACTGATCTCCGGGCAAAGACTATTCAGTATCTCAGCGGTAGCATGACAGAATATGAGTCTAATGCTACGAACATTACAGCGTATTCGTTCCAGAATATGACAAGCCTGACTGCTTTGGATTTAACGAATACAGGAGCTATCACAATCGCAACAAGTGCATTTGCTGGTGCTTCGAACCTCAAGCATCTGGTTATCAGAAGCAATACGGTTGCTACATTGTCTAATACAAGTGCGTTTATGGGTACTGATATTGCTACTAGAAATGGTGCGGTATACGTTCCGGCGAACCTTGTTGATTCGTATAAAGCTGCTACAAACTGGAGCAATTATATCATCTTCCCGATCAGCAAGTATCCGGCGACCGATTTCTCGACAATTGAAGATAGTTGGAGTGAAATCATTGCAAATGTTGCGAACGGAAGCTACTCAACTAAGTACAATGTCGGCGATACTAAGCTTCTCAGCTTCGGCTCAGAAGGCGACCATTACATGGTGCTTGTCGCAAAAGACATGGATACTCTGGCGAGCGGAGGAACGGCGGCAACCACATGGATCAGCAATGATCTATTGCACACCATACACAGAATGAATGCAACCTCTACAACTTCTGGTGGTTATGAAGCCACTGAAATGCGGACGTATCTAAGTGATACTATTCTTCCTAAACTTCCGGCGGAAATCCAAGCTGCAATCAAAGAGGTTTCAAAGGTTCAATCTACTTATGAGAACAATGCAGTTGTCAAGGATGGGCAAACCACCACAGAAAAGTTGTGGATACCGTCTGACCATGAAGTTGGGCTTGGAACCGCCTATGAGACAACCGGGGCGTTATACAACGGATACTTTACAGGGACTTCGGGAAGAATGAAATATTTTAATAGCTCCACATACTATTGGTGGCTGCGCTCCGCGAGTAACGCGAGCCGCTTCCGTTACGTCAATAAATACGGCAGCGGCGACTACAGTAATGCGAATGATACCAATGGCGTCGCTCCCGGCTTCTGCATTTAATCTATCAATCTTTATCTATCCCCGTGCTATGTCACGGGGATATTTTCTAATAGAATTGAGGTGAATAAATGGCAAATACAAGAGAAACACTCGGCGATCAAGCAACAGTCGATGCTCTGATTGCCAATACTTTAACTGACCTTGAAGAGGATGGGATTACTACCATGCGACAGTACGCCCTTAGAGATAGAACAGCTCTTCAATCGGTCAATTTCCCAAATTTAAAAATGATAAGTAACTATGCTTTCCCAAACTGTACAGGCTTGACTTCTGTAACAATTCCGGCAGTGACTTCTATTGGATCGAATGCGTTCGATGGCGATACCAGCTTGACAGTGATAGACCTAACTGGTAGCTCGGCAGTCACAATCAAATCGGCTGCTTTCAATGGTTGCACCAATCTGACACATTTGATTATTAGAAGCACTACAATATCATCCTTGAGCAACATTAGCGCTTTGACCGGAACGAAGATTCAACTTGGCGAGGGCGGCATTTATGTCCCTTCCAGTCTTCTTAGTAGTTATAAGTCGGCTTCAAACTGGTCAACATTTGCGGCAAATATCTTTCCGATTGAAGATTATCCTCGCACAAGCTTTGACACCATTACAGATTCTTGGGCACAGATCATCGCGGCGGCAAATGATGGGAGTTATACATCAAAGTATTCTATCGGTGATACAAAGAACTTAGACTTCGGCAGTGAAGGCGTTCACAAGATGCAGATCGTGGCGTTTGATGAAGATGACTTAGCAGACAATTCGGGCAAGGCGCATATCACGTTTATCTGCAAAGACCAGTTGCCGACAACACACAGAATGAACGCAACGAATACTACCTCTGGTGGATACGAGGCTACTGAAATGCGGACGTATCTATCTGATACGATCCTGCCAAAACTTCCGGCGGAGGTTCAGGCGGCAATTAAAGAAGTGAAGAAGATACAGTCTACCTACTCAAGTGCAGTTGTTAAGGATGGTCAAACTACAACTGAGAAATTATGGATACCTTCGGATCACGAAGTTGGCTTAGGTACCACATATGAGACTACTGGGGCAGTATATAGTAGCATATTCTCATCTAATGAAAATCGCATCAAGTATAAATCTGGCTCCGCGAACGGTTGGTGGCTGCGCTCCGCGCGTTACTCGGCGCATTTCCGTTTCGTCGGTAGCAGCGGCAGCGGCAGCTACAATGATGCGTATAATGCCTATGGCGTCGCGCCCGGCTTCTGCATTTAATCGCGCTATCGTTTTTATCTATCCCCGCGCATGGTCGCGGGGAAATATCTTCCATCTAATACATGAAAGGAGCCAAAATGATTGCAGATGAATGGAAGAATGTCAATCATAACGATAAAACAGGCGATTCGTTTATTACAGTAGGCGAACATTGTTGGCTGATGGACAATGACGAGGATTACAGAAAGGCTCATGTACCGCCAGAATTCGAATATGATTACGAATGCGCCAAACGGTTCGGCATAGATGATCCAAAGGAGCTTCACGAGAACAGAATGAAGACGGATCAGTACTACAAGTACAGGATAGAGTATAATGGATGGAAACCGGAATACGCTAAGCCTTGTGACTATTATGGTAATCCGTTCACTGGAAATGGCGGTGTCAACTGTTATACTCGTGTCTCATATTCGATTGACCAATATACGAAAAAGAATTATGCGATTCAATTTGATAATAATGAAAGGAAGTAAACAAATGATTGTAACTGAACCCTACGGCTTTGTTGCCGGAATGGAACTTGTTAGAACGTATTCCGATGCGGGAAAGAAGATTATTCAGGATGGAACAGGAATCGAGTATGACGAGGCGGTTGACCCCGTTTCGGCGGGACGGACTTATACCGAGTCTGAGAATGATTTGGAAAATCCCAGCGTTTCCGAGGAGTACGTAGAGGCTGCCAAGATCCTGCTTGGCGAGGAGGCTTAAAATGAACTTAATTGAAAAGGCCAGAAAACTCAGAGAAATCATCGAGGGAATGGCGGTAAATCTGGATGATGCCACAGCAATTGAGAGCGCCGAGCTGTTCCCGGCGTGGAACGGCAACAGTGTAGTATACGTTGTAGATCAACGAGTGAGATATAACGGGGTGCTGTATAAGGTTTTACAGGCTCATACGTCTCAGTCTGATTGGTCGCCGGAAGTCGCACCATCGCTGTTTGCGAGAGTGCTGATTCCAGACCCGGAAGTAATCCCGGTTTGGGTACAGCCAGACAGTACTAACCCGTATATGACCGGGGATAAGGTGTACTATCCCGATGAAAACGGGCTGATTTATGAGAGCGTGATTGACAATAATGTTTGGTCACCGGCGACTTATCCGGCAGGATGGGCGATTGTTGCCGATTAAACATAACGACTACTGGGGTAGATGAATGTCTACCACATTTTTTATAGTCACAGCCAAGCATTTTGAAATGTAAATGTAGAACAATTTACTAGAACGTTAAAGCACACAATAGTATGCATTGCGGTTTCACCATCAATGGATGGATGGGGTTTAATTGGCGGCCGTTCCATCGAAGAAAGTCCATCCGCATTTAAACAACGTTCGAATGTCTTGAAATAGAGGAGAAAAGAGATGGAAAACAAAATACAAGGAAACAAGGAAGGAAAACAACAATATGAGGACGCTATCAATCGAGGAACTACGCGAGAATTTTGAGGATCTGGTGCATGACGTACTGCACTCTTATGAGGGGAATTACCAAGCAGAAACTATTTTGGAAGCATTTGACGAGTTTGTAGAAGCGATTACTGAAATGTATGGAATTAAGCAAGAATATTAAATATTTATTAAGATTATAATCTTTTTATAAATGTTTTCAGATAGATACTCATGGGGCGGTTTGTATTTTTTATGTACATTCCGTCCCATTTTTTACAGCCATGTTTTTGCCAGCCAAAGCAGAGAAAGAATCTCCGGGCATTTCTGCCCACACAAAATCAAAGGAGGTTCAATCTTGCAACATTCAGAGCTTTTGTCTATAATGGACGATGATGACCTCGTGGCTGTCGAAGAAGTCATGAAGAAAAGTGTATTAAAAAAGTACAAAATTTCACAGAACCAGAAGGGGTTCTATTACTGCTATGTAAAAGGAGATGATGGAAAGCGAAAACAGGTATGTCGGAAAACATATAACGATCTTGTCTCTTACCTGATGTCTTTCGAGGCAAGCAAGAAGGAAGACTTGACCTTGGATTCTCTCTATGAGGACTGGATCAGATCGAAGGAACTGGAAGCACCTACCGTCAATAATGCCCGGAGGTTGCGCGACGATTGGCGGCGATACTATGAGGATGATCCGATTATCTTCCGCCCGATGGCAGACATCTCTGTTCAGGAATGGTATGAGTGGAAAATCGGGAAGATCAAATCCATGAAGCTGACCGCCAAACAGAAAACCAACATGAACACGATTGCCAACGGTATCTACGACTACGCTATTCGCCTTGGACTTTTGAATACAAATACAAGCCGTGTAGGCGGAAGAGGAATTCCGAAGGTGCTTACAGATGTCAATGAAAAGACAAAACCGAAAGAAGAAGAAACCTTTATGAAGGACGAAACAGAAAAGGCTATCAGGTGGTTAGAACAAGAATTTGCCACTTCGCGATCTATTCACAGGGCGGCTCTGCTCGCTCTCGCCGGAAACTTCTTCTTAGGGCTTCGTGTGGGCGAACTCGCCGCTCTCAGGGTGGATGATATCAGAGGCAACCTGATCCACATCCATTCCCAAGAGGTCGAGAACTACCCGGATGGTGTGCATCGTGACGGTTTTATTGTAGCACCTTACACGAAAAAGAATCGCGTAAGAGATGTTCCGATTAGTAACCGTTCACAAAAATATTTGGATATGTTGCACGAATTTCGCCGCGAAAACGGGATTTCGAGCGAATTTCTCGTGTGTGACACCCAAAATCGCCGGATTCCTGCATATATATACGAAAAGTTCATGAAGAAACTTTGCGATGGGATCGACACTCCCCGCAAGGGAAATCATGGAATTCGTAAAGCAGCAATCAGCGCAATTGCTAGCGTTGACTTGCCTCTCGCCGCACACATGGCGGGGCATAAATCCCAGAAAACAACGCTAGATCACTACGTTTATAACCAAGACACAGTGGATGAAATTACGGACAAGCTCAACCGAATTTTCTCCCCAGAAAGTTCGAACATCCGTTTGGTCATCACTGGTCATCAACCTACAGAAAAAGAAAGGAGGGCTAAACCCCTTTAAATTAAAGGAATTTTAACCCTCATCTCAGTGCAGTTGGCGGGACTTGAACCCGCACTAAATTTCTGAGATGCCTTTAAAATAAGGGGTTGACAGCTACGTCGGGGTGCTGGTCATCACTTGGTCATCAACTTTTTATCGCGGGGCATAGTAGACTTCTCTTTAATTTTTATGCACTATGCCCCGTTTTTATACGCTATTTCATGCAAAATTCGTAGTTATTGACCAATGTTTCAATCGCTTTATCATAGCCTTCCATGATGTTAGTAACAACTCCAAACACCGAGCCTTTTGTTTCGTTAAGAACTATATCCATAAACACTTCTCTAATCTTCTTAATCCTGTCTTTAAGGAACGCTCTTCGCCCGATTATCTCCGCATTTTCTTTTGTATCTGCCTGAACCGTGACCGCCCATACAGATTGCCCATTATACTCAAGCTCATTGATTATTGGAGTAGTTGCATGTTCACAGCTTGCGTAGACGGCCTTCTTGATATTAAAATCGCCGTTTTCGTAGAACCACATTCTGTATGTTGGAAGTTCGTCCATAGAATATTCGTCAGTGTCATGTATCTCGTATGTTGCTTTACATGCATCATCACTAAATAGTTCCACTAAATGCTCCGCTTTTTCCTTGCTGTCGGCAACTCCCATAATATTACATCCTTCATCGCCGAAATCCCGTATTACAATATATACTTTCATCAAATATCCTCTTTTTCTGCTTTGTATTTTGCAAGTTCATCAGATGCAATTTTTAACGCGTGATCTTTATCCTCTGCCTGAACGCGAATCTGGCAAACCCAAACGCCCTGTGCCCCAACGAAAGACTTGACAATTTTGGGAACATTGTAATCACTGCAATAATCTGCTTTATTAATTACCACTGGCCTGTTCGAACAAAAAGTAACATCCCATAGCGGATATTTTGCGTCCTTAAACTCATCGCTATCATACTCCTCAACATTGGCGGTATACATATCGTCAGAAAAGATTCTCGCCACATCTTTAGCCTTTTTCTTATCCAAAGAAACTCCTATAATTTGATAGTCGCTGTAGTCTCCTCTGGTAATTACATAGACCTTCATTCCTACATCTCCTTTTCGTTGGCCTTGCGCTTTAAATCGGTAACGTCAGCCAGAAGCAGGTCTACTTCTTTGTTGACGCGCTTATAGTAGTCGCCTACTTTTTCTGTCAGCTCTGTCATGTTCTTGGAGCGGGCGATCAGATCTTCACAGCTCTCCCTAGTCAGGGTAAGTGCCTTGTTGTAGAGTTCGCACATGTTGTATACACTCTCTTCAAGGTCGTTGATGCGGTTGTAGAACATCCTTGCTCCAAAAATGCCTACCAACAACATGACGTAGACTGTGGCGAACAAAATACTTTCTAATGTAGTCATGCTTATTCCTCACTACGGATCTACGATTATGTCGATCTCCCCAGTTTCGGGATCGAGATCTATTTCTTCTGGATCGTCTTCGATTACTGCTCTGCCATTCCATTTTTCCTGCAATATATTCTCTGCATATCTTGTGTCGATTTTGCGGTAACAGTTTTCGTGTTCAGCTTCTTCATATGGAACATAGTGTTCACGCTCGATTACAGCAAACATCTTTATTTTGCAATTTGAGCATCTGATAACGGCATAATCCGCCTTGTCACTTACAATATCCTGTCCAACTGTGTACTTAAGCTGTAAGTAGCTCTTTTCCCCGCAAAATGGGCATGGCTTATATTTCTTTAATTCTTCACTCTGATCCATAACGATCAACCTCCTATACAACAAGAATTTTGTTTTTCATTCGTTTTCCTCTTTGATTTCTTCAACGGCGAGTCTATATTTCACGTCTTTAAGTGTGAACCTGAACTCTTTCCGATTTTCCTGCAAATACTGAGCAACGGCGCATAATGCTTCATGCGTTACGTCAGATTTGTTTCTCCACTCATAATCATTCTTCATTGTTCCTGCATAGATCCCCGCAAGACCTAATCCCACATGATATTCAGTCATTATCTTCCCGCCTTTCCGCTCTACTGCAAAAATCAACAGGGTCACAAGGGCCGCACCAATGTCTACACTCAAACTCGTCAACGCCTTTCGGTAAATACCCGTCTGGCCGCATATTGCGCTGAAACCATTTGCACGCTTCGCAATGGATTATTGTCTGTGCGAATGGCAACTCTCTCAAGATTTTTAAGAAATGTCTATGCTCATATTCGTGAGCGCAAGCCGCTTTTCCATCTTGGTGACGGTTTAAACGCCTACTTTCCTCAACCGCATCAATCGCCGCCTGGCGGCTGATAAGATCATCCATTGCTTACCCTCTTATTCCATGCCGCAATGGCATCTGTTAATCTTTTGTAGACACCAGTTCTAGCAAAACAGAATCTACAGCTTATTACGTATGTAAAGTCTGTATACTGCACACGTCCGCCTTCGTCAAAATATTGTTTATTTCCATCTCCAGAATAATCAATCATTGCAGGATTACCACAAAACGGGCATGGTTTCAGGTCATCAATCTCAGGATTGCCGTAGAACGGGACTGGTTCCATGTAATCAATCATTTCAGCACCTCTTTGTTTATTCGTACAAGCAAATCATTGATCGCTGTCCAATTAGGGGCATCCGGCAACCTTGTGTTAGCCGCCGCCTTGCTAAACTCCTCGTTATAGTATTCCAGCAACCGTTCGAATTCTTTGCTTGGCGTACAACCGTCGCTTTCAAGGAACTCGCCGTTGCGAATTGCCATCAGAAGATCATGCTCGGCTTCCCTGTAAGTGATAATCTCACCTTTCGTGAGCAGATCAATTCCCATCATATATAGGCGAACTAAGTGCATCATATGTTTAGCAATCTTTCCATGAGCCTCCGCCTTGTCGTTGCGCTCACTCTTGCGATAATCCTTATCTACATTGATAAGTTCGTTTGTCATGCCAATGATGCACTCTAACGGGACATTGCGGAAAGTCATGTTGCAAATGATCTGGTTATCTTCATTGAGTTCCGCCGAGAAGTCACCAGCCAGAACATCCTTGTATCGCCCATGAAAGCTGTCCATTACTTTTTGCAATGATCTTTTCTCCATAGCCGGGATATCCTCTGCCCTACGACCTTTTTTGTTTATGAGGCGGTTTAATTGGCTCTTAGCGTAACCACCAAATGTATTAATCGCTTTCTTTGAAAGAAAAATCTTTCGGTTATATACCAGTGCCGCACCTAATGGTGTTGTATACAGGTAGTCCTGCTGCCGCAATCCTAATAATTCGATGACGTTTGGGTTGCAATCCGCCGCAAGGCGAACAAACTTCTTCAAGGAATAGATTACGGTATCCGGCTCAGAAATTGTTATCTGTTCCTTGTCTTTTGCGATGCCGAGGAGTTCATCCCGGCTATTGGGATAGACTCCTCGAATGTCTAAGTCACTTGTCTCGATGTTTGTGCCGTAGGCATGACTGCCGCCAAGGCCAAGAAGAATAGGATCTGGATTCAGCTTTTCTCTAATCATGTCAACTGTTACTATATAATCTTTGTTGACCACGGCGAACACTCCTTTCTAACTACTTCTGTGCTGTACGTTTTCTTTCTTGCTCCGCAAACAGGGCAATATGGGAACAGTTTATTTGGATTAACTACTTGTTCAAGGCTCCAACTCCCATCCTCATTACGCTTATTGTCTGAACAGCAATAGTGGTAGCCGCATTTACATAATGCGTAAATCGCTATATCATATTTGTATTGCACTAATTGCCAATGATGATCTGTTCCTCTTTTCACACCATCACCTCTCAATCATCAAGCTCCCGAATGTCGAGAATGGTTGCAAAGCAAAACCCCAACAGGAACGATACAATACATCCGATTACAAAACCCATAATTCCCCCAAAATCTATAAAAACAAAGTGCCGTATATGGGTGGGGTCGAACCACCACTCCGCTTGTCAAGCGGTAAGCCGTTTCTTACCTGTCTCCAGGATGCTGACTAGACCATTACCTTTAACGTCCATGTTTGCCAATTTCATCACGTATACGACGCTTTGTTCTTCTCATTTTTTATCTCCCGGTGCTTCCAAATCCGCCCGTGCCGCGTTCTGTAGCACTAAGTTCCTCAACCTCTTCCATTTCGTCTGTCAGATATGGTTGAAAGACTACTTGCGCAATCCGATCTCCGTGATGGATTTCTTGTGGACGTTGAGAATCGTTATAAAGAGCTACAATATACTCTCCCCTGAACGACACGTCTGCTATTCCAACACAATTTCCGGGACGAAGCCCTTGTTTCGTAGCCAATCCTGAACGAGCATAAATGGCACCGAAGTAACCCGCCGGAGGTTCAATCGCAACACCCGTACCGATCTTACGACATTCTCCAGGCCAAATCGTTATCTGTCCTTCTGGAATACAGGCGTACAAATCCCATCCGGCAGCTCCGGGATCGCCCTTAGTTGGAAGTTTTGTGTAATTGTCAAACTTTTTTACTTTAATCATTGCAATCGTTCTCCTTTTTACTTCTTGGGATGTTGCAGTCCCAATACTCGAATTCCTTTAATGCAGCTATGGCTAAACCATACGCCGCCAAAATCTCGTCTTCTTCTAAAACAAGATCGCATTTTCCGCAATTCCGATCACAAGTAGATGCTCTCTTCACGCAATCCACTTCGTTTCGCAAAATCTTGATTGCTTTCTTGATCGTCATTGTATGTCTCCTTGATACCGCTCCGGCAACGGCATCCACGCCAAGATATATTCTGTCACGTTTTGGAAATCAAATTTGCCGACATCGCCCTGCCAAAAGATAGGATGGTTAAGCAGAGACATCAGGTTTGAATAATGTGCAATTGCTATTGTGTTCCACTTCCAGCCACAAACGAGATAGTCCCCATATTTGTCTGGCATTCTTTCTTTACACGGCACCCATTCGCCAACTGGTTCCAACGTCTCCACAAATCCACGCGAAAACGCGACACCATCAGCAAATCCGTCGTTATATTCGTTTCCAGTAGCAAGAGATTCTTCAATGCTTTTCAGATGGTCAATAATTACTTCTTTATCTGTCAGACTTCTCATATGCTTACCTACTTTCGATTAACAGTATCTTCTATCGGCTCGTGCTTACGGCAAATGCAGATATTGTCTTTGCCAAGACCGTTGCCGAAAAATACATCTAGGTTATCTGCCGGACAAGCTGGATACATGTATTTGCAACTATCACACAGATTGGCTTGATCATCTATGATTGTTGGAACTCGATCCAAAACCTTCTTACCAAGGCCCTTTGTGTCAACAAACACATGCACAAGAGCTTCTTCAAATCTTTTTTCTGCCGATTCTCGATCAATCAGTTGCATAAGGTTCTCCTTCTGCCCTTTTCATGGGGCTGCCGCAATGGTAGCAAAAGTACCAGTTGTGCCTGTTTTGTTCGTCTTTTTCAACGATTGCCCCGCACTTGGAGCAATGCCAGTCTCCGTCTTTTGTAAGTATCTTCCCATTGAGCGTGGTCATGTTTCTCGAACCATGTGTCACAATAACGCTTTAAAGCTATAGAAAGTTCGTCATATGAAACCGTATATGCATTCTGCTCTTCACTCATTAAACTTCTCCCCACGAAATCAAATAGTATCCTTCAGGCTCCTCCTTGAGCGTAAATCCTTTCTCTGTTAATTTCTTAACATTCTCAGGATATCTCACGAAACATCTAATACTTGTCCTTTTCTCTTGTGATGCTTCATTAATTGTCCTAAAAATACATTTTAATTCACTTCTCACATCTTCTTTCTCAGTTTTCCTGATCAACTTCTTGGCTTTCGATGCAGTCATGGTCAATCCATATCCATTGTCCTCACTCTCGGAGTACAGTGACATGAAAAGCATTCCGAAAAAGAACCCTACAAAGGCTGAGGCAATTCCAACAAATACTAAATCCATGCTTTTCTCCTTTCCAAAAAAATGGGCTGATGATTGAAGCACCAGCCCACAACTGTTTATTCCGGCAAATCCGTGCAGTAGTATACGCCCAGTCTTGTCTCAAAGATGTCCTTCGCAATTTCCTGATACAGAGTAGAGCGCAATCCGTGAATGTCGGATAAGTTATCGTTGTAATACTGGACTACTTCATTCACAAATACAACATAGGTGATAGGGTTGCTGAAAATCCCGGTTACTTCCTCTACATACGAGAACACGGGGTTATTGTAGAACGCCTTCTCGTATACGCTAGGATACAGACGTTCGCGGATCTTGGACGGCTCGCTCGTGTTCGAAGGAATAACGTTGATCGTCAGCTTAACGTTGCCGAATACCTTTTCTACTGGAAGAAGCTCGGCAATGGCATCGGCTTTTGTGCTATCATTCACGTACATGTTGACGATGTACTCGTCTTCATCGTAGACAATTCGGACATCATCATCGTGATCGAACATTGCCTGTAATTCGTTGTAGTACTCAATCCAAGGTGGTGACAGTTTTAGTTTTGCCATGTTGCAATCTCCTTTGCTTTTTGTAATATATGTTTATCATCTCCAAGAATCTGGAAGGACAGCGTAATCCTTGTCGATGCTATACCTTGGGAAATCGTCCGTGTTCAGGCAAATAGTTATACTCATACCCCTTAAATTGCTTGTTTTCCCGACGATCTCAACTGCTCTGTCATATATTTCCTGAGCAATACCTTTTAAAGCAGATACATAATCATCTCTATTCATCTCTAACTCCTTTCGCGACCATTATTGGTCTTCCTACGTACTCTATATTATTCTCCGATTGCCATACAAAAATATAGGCTGTGCCACCTTGTGGAACTGGAACACCGACCATATATTTCACATCGTCCTCGCCCGGCCTTACTTCTTCTACAATCCCAAAACACCCACACCACGGATGGTTTTCCGTGAATTGAACCACATCGTATTCGTTAAACATCGTTGCCTCCAGAATACTCTTCTTGTGTATCTGAATAACGGTCACTCGGCGGAACGGTTGTGAAATGGTCATACGACGAGTAGATTTCCGTGAGGTTCTTCAAGTGTCCAATTTGTCTCTCAACTGTATGTATCATAAGGATCAAATCTACAACAATAACTACAAGCGCTACGATAATTGCAATCTTAATAAAAAACATTATGCTCACCTCCTCTACTTAGTTGTCAATAAATACTGTTCCTGCTCCACAATCACAAGTCACTTCAATGTCTCCGTCTTCATTTACAAAGGCTTCTGGCTTGCAATATCTGCAAAATACTTTCCCACATTCGTTGCATTTCATTACCCACCAAGTCCTTTTCCCGCATTTCGGGCATGGATTGCCCTCAAGCGGGAGGCTCTTGTAGTAGTAATCTATATATTTCATGATATCTTTTCTCCGTACTGATTGTCTGATGCAAGGTTAACGCCAAGCACTTCATCATAGTGCTTTTCTTGTCCGGGAATATAACGTCCAAACTTGACTATTACATTCGGAAACTGCCTAAGCTGTTCTATGGCATCTTGAATTTCTTCTTTGTAATATCCCGTGTAGATCACCACATCGTCATTGCAACCACACTCTGTCCTTAATCGCGTAAAAAAAGCCAACAGATCAGGTAGTTGATCCATTGGCTCTAACCCGCCAAAACAGATCGCGTGTGTTATTTTATTTGAAAGATATCTTTCTACAAGACGATCTATTGGTATGGCAATGTTCGGAGATCGAACGAGACTGCTGTTTTGACAGCAATGCGTCCCGTTCTCAATCTCACATTTAAAGTTGCAAGTCGAAGTGGAGATAAACATACAAGGCTTTTTATAATTTACAAAGTCTTCGTCTGTTATTCCTTTAATTATCATTGCATAATCCCATCTTTAGATAAAACATTCATCCATTTTCTACGATCAAATTCCCGCTTTCTAACCTTCTGATAGCTGCTTACAGGTACGTAGAAACCGACCACGCGACTGTATGTATCTGCTATTGGTTCTCCGCACTGTGGGCATTTGTTCTCACTAATGAACGCATGTTTGTTTTTACAAACGCTTATTTTGGTAGTAAATGCAAAATAGATCACACCCATCGCCGCTACATAGTTCAGCATGTCCCATGCCTCTTGTTCATTAGAAAACCTATTTTCTATGTTGATATGAGCAATACAACCACCACCACATTTTTCGTCAAAAAGAGAACCTAATCTGCACTTTTCTTGAATAGTACATTTTTCCATCAAAGGTATCCATTGATTGGAATAAATGAAATACTTGTCTTGTTCAAAAAGTAGATTGTCGGCTTGGCAGATAACACCCGCGCAGTTTTCAGCCGGGATCATTTCGAGATTAAATGTGAAATCACATTCAAAATGATCCTTAACGTCATTAATTGTATTCAAGATTTGTGTTGTAAATTCCACCGCTTCATCGGAATAGCTTTTACATCCAAATTCATCGGTATTGATTAGTCCGAATAAATCCATAACCTCATAACAGCCGATTCCGCCGATTGTGCAGAACTGCTTGGAAAGCTCCACTGC
>OCVV011137044.1_pt1 | contig 26032 bp, 54 predicted proteins | sample 1539721 | NCBI WGS metagenome assembly OCVV01 (sample SAMN02144230, study PRJEB22623) | gut metagenome | biome: sheep rumen | host: Ovis aries | place: New Zealand | reverse complement strand
TACGCTTACTGTTTTGGTCGTAGGGGATGAAGTGTAATAATCGAGTTTAGCACCAACAAAACCTTCATTATACTGGGGTTCTGTACTACCGCTGTCACCTCCGTTTGCAATACTGTTCACAATCGGTGTAAGTACCACACCGACAAGTATGATTGCTACAATCATCGCAATCACACGGGAGGTCATGGACATGGATGCTGTATCGTTCACATCCACACCTCCATTAACTGTACGAAATTGTGAAATTTCATATAGAATAGATTACTAAACAACTATAAATAAAAGTTGTAAGAGGGGGTTAACCCCTCTTAAAAGGTTTAGGATTCCGAATCACCTGGATTTGGTAATTGCATCAATAATGCCGAGTTTATTCAGAATGAATATCAACAGACCCAAGACTGCGAATATAGGTATGAGGCTGATTATCGCACTGGTCATACCATTACTGCCAGAGCCAGAGCCAGAATCATCAGACTGCGGTGTGTAGGTAAATTCCTTGGGAACGAAGAATCCTTTAACGGTCATTTCTCCAGGAGTATCATCAATGGTATATGCTACATCTACGCTGTCAATGGATACATAATCTCCGACAGTGTAGTGGGCATCGACATTGGTGACAGTCGTATCATAGTTGCCAGCAATATTATCCAATGCATTCTGGGGAGTACCGAAGGAATGTACCGATACGGCCCTATCATTAGCATTGAGAGTCGGAGCAGAAATATATATCGTATCCGTCAAGGATGCTTTGGGATTGGTTTCGGAATATACATAAGTACCATCAACAGCAAGATAATAATCCAATCCAGTCATATTTCCATAGGTGTGGGAATCATATTCACCAGTCGTACTAATTGATGCATAATCTATTGATACTGATGGGATGGTTGTAGTACCGTATTCGCTACTCCTTGCCATACAGATATATCCGCCTTTTGACCACCAAAGACTTCCGCCCTCTCCGAATGCAATACATAGGTAGGGGGTTTCATCTCCTTCAACGTAAGGGATGTGTGTCACGACTACTGGCTCGACTGAACCCAAATCGGGGCTGGAACGAATTTCACACACATCATCGACAACCCTAAACAGATAGTCTATACGACTGTTCTCTCTCGGAGTATAATAGTGTTCTCCCACATTTATGATAGTATTGTTATCCGAAGACGGAGTTCCATAGGTAGTCAGATAGTCTATTCCATATTCTGTATCTACAGGATTACCATTCCCATCCACCATATTCATATCCCAGAAGTCAACAACTGAAACTCCTGGAATCGTATCGGGAGTAATAGAGATAATTACATCAGAATGATATCCCTCTCCCCAATCAACAGTAAACTGTAACTGGTTGTCGGAGAACATATCTTGGGTCAACTCAATCTGTTTATATGTATAACTCTCGGATTCGGGAGGAATGGTCGCATCCAAGATTACCTTACTTCCGACTGCGACTTTTTCATCTGAATCAAGAAATTCCCATCCATATTCAGACTCGGAAAGTATTGAAACTATATCTGCGGTATATTGAGCAGTCAGAACATCGTCCGAATTGGACGTTTTCAAAGAATAAGATACAGTATAATCGGTAGCTATATTCACAGTAAAGGAATCAACTTCGTTATGCTCTACAGTCGTAGTGGAAGTATGGAATTTCAGTTTGCTTCCCTCAAAATATACGCCAAAACTTTGCTCATAATTGTATGCCTCGATTAAAGATAAATCCACATCTTCAACATCCCCTGTGGGAGTAAACGTTTCAGCCATATCCAAAATGTCATCTAACGTATAACTTATCTTATGCGGAAGAGTAGGAGTTTCCGAATGGACATACACATCATAAGATTTGTATTTGGTACTGGTAAGACCAACCGACTCATCCCATGAGTTAATCACGGTCTTTTGCGGTTCAGAACTATCTTCGTTTCCGCCACTACCATTCCCGTCACCCAATGAATTGACTATCGGTATGAGTACCATACCGATTATGACGATAGCGATAATGATGGATACGATAGAATTTGTTGAGATATTAATATCTGCTTTATCCATGGATATCAATAAATTTAACCGAATAATAATATAAAAATATAGGGGATTTTAACGCTTATTAAAATGTTTATTCTAATCTGTAGATTGGATGAAGTGATTAACTATTTATCCGAGGAATATATCACTACACACATCATGAGTATGTATCATATCGGAATGTATGGAGGGAAGTTTATTCCATTCCATGCGGGTCACAGATATTGTCTGGCCACCGCAACCAAGGAATGCGATATGGTATACTGTATCATGTTTATCAATGGCTCGGATGAATCAAAGATTGAGATGACCGATTCCCAGAAGGAAATCAGGATATCTTTGTTCTGGTCTAATGTATCTCGTTTCGATAATGCGATTCCTGCAATCATTGATGTCAGCGGATGCAGATGTAAGGACGGCGGTGAGGATTGGGATATGGAAACCCCACTGGTCAGGGATGTCGTGGGAGATAGGCTGGATGCGGTCTATTCCAGTGAACCGTCTTACGGTAAGTATTTCCAAAGAGCATACCCAGAGGCTGAACACAGACTCGTTGACCCACAGCGGATACACAATCCAGTAAGCGGTACGTTGATTCGGTCTGAGTGGGATAATGGTTCTGATTGGATGAGGTATTTATGAAAATCAGCAATGACAAATATTATACCCCGTCAGATTTGGCCAAACGCCTGATTCAGACCACTTTTGACGAACTGCAAAAAAGGGGCTGTGAGATTACGGATATCATAGAACCGTCAGCGGGGTCAGGCTCATTTAGCAAACAGATGGAATGCACTGCATATGATATACTGCCTGAATCGGATGATATAATCCAAGCGGATTTTCTTACGGAACCGATTGAGTACAAGACAGGACGGTTATGTATAGGTAATCCGCCATTCGGTCATGCTAATTCGCTGAGTATGAAATTCTATCAGAAATGCTGTAAGATTGGGGATTATATTGCTTTCATTCAACCGATTTCTCAGTATAATCAGAATGTGCAGTTATACCAGTTCAATCTTGTATATTCCGAGAATCTGGGCGATGTGCGGTTTACGGATAGATGTATTCCTTGTTGTTTCAATATCTACATCAGGCCCGCTACTGGCGGATATAATCCGAAACCTACTGCATATCTTGAGGATGTCAAATTCTATGAATCAAGACGTAAGCACAATAATGAACCCCCTTCTGCTCCGCCCCAGGGTTGGGATTATGCGATGTGCGTATGGGGATGGGGAATTGTGGGGAAGCCATCGGTATATCCCAATCAATTTGCACTCGAAGAGTATATCTATGTTCAGAATAAGGAGTATCTGGAAAGTGTGCTCGAGTTAGTGAAATTTGAAAAGATTGACCAATTCTGCAGGGCCAATCGTATCAAACGTCTTAGTCAAACTAGATTAGCGAAATATCTGAAAGATAACATCAAAGGGTTAAAATGAGAGGACTTGAAATGGATACCAGATTAATCAATCTTAAAAAATCGTTCCAATCTATCAAATGGTTCGAGTGGGTCATGATTATAATCATGGTCGCGGTCGCAGGCAATGCTGTAGTATACGGATTCCTGGAACCAGACCAGAGTCACAATCCGCAATGGCTGAATATCATCAACTTTGTGTCTGCGATATGCGGAATCATTTGCATATTCTTCACGGCCAAAGCCAGCATCTCCGCTTGCGTATTCGGTATCATCAACACCTGTGTATACATCGTGTACCTGTGGTACTGGCACATATACGGCACTATGTGCCTGGAATTGTGCGTGTATCTGCCCGTAAGCATAATGCAGTGGTATGCATGGGCACGTAAGAGGGACAGGGTACAGCCAGAACTGACCCTTACCAAACGTCTGACCTATTTCCAACTGTCAGCCATATTCGTGATTGTGGTCATGGTCGGATTAGCCTATTATTGTGTATTGAGCGATATCGGAGGAAGCGTACCCCTGTTGGATGCCTTTACTGTATCCATCGGTATAGTCGCTGTCACCATCTGTATGTTGAGATACAGGGAACAGTATATCCTATGGTTAATCACGGATGTGATTGCGGTTGCAATGTATATCATGATGTTCGACCCCGTGTACCTCACCAAGAAGACTATCTATCTCATAATGGCCTTCATAGGACTGTACAACTGGTACAGACTGAATGCATTAAGGAATGAAGACAACGAGTGAGCCAAACTCCTTAAACCATTTCCAAACCTTTTTATTTTACAATATTTATCTTGGATTATGGCAAAAGAACCAGTATATTATACCGTTCATCTGATAACGAAGGTTTACGGTCCGTTCAGATTGAAACCCGATGCAATAAAGGTCGCTATGAGCCACGCAACTGATACCCGCAGGCCAAAAGTGTATACTGCTGATGGGCGGTATGTCGGGCAGGTAATCAGGGTCAAAAAGCAAAACAAACGTAAGGGTTATTCGGATTATGCCTATCAATTTATTAATGCTGATGGCACAATCGGCAATATTGTTCCCACTACAGGTGTTGTCCAGATTATTGAAAAACAGTGGCAGACTGATAAGAATGATGCCGAGAAGTACTCGGTATTCAGCGATGAACACCCATATCCCTGTATTGCACGGACCAATACTGCGAATAAAGCCAGGTATCTGGCGGTACAGTATCTATCGCAATCAGATAATCAAGATATAGTGCTGTATATCAGAAAATGGGGAGTGAATATCGGGCGTGTTTTAAAACATAGTACAAAACCCGTGCAATATTGTTATCTTCCAAATGAGGCATACCGTACCGAGGACTTACCCGAGTATGATGTCAATGTTCTCAAATCGTTTGGTTCGGCTGTGCTACTCATAAATCCCCACAATGGAGAAATAATCGGCAAACGTTAATGAATAATCAAATCGGGCCCCAGAGTACTGAAACAACGGGGCACCGATTTGGTACAACTTCAAATTTTGAAGTTTTTTGAAGTTCTTTTAAAATTCCAAGGAATTTTAAGGAATTTTAAAATGGAATTTTAAAGGGGTTTCTGGGACGGGATTTTGGCCCTGTTCAAATCCATGGTCGCACTCATCATCTCCGCAATCTGGGCATTCGTATATTTTTTATCTGGTTCTGTATACGCCAGGAGCAGGACGTGAGTATAGAACTCCTCCCAACACTTGGCATAGAGTTTTGCAGTATTCTTTTTGCTCATTCATCCTCACCTTACCCATACCTCGAGTATACGCTCATAAGGAAAGTGCACATAACCTGTCGTAGTTTCCGCCATAAGTCCATCCGTCATCGCCCACACCTTCGCATTAGAGATATAATAGGTAGTAGAACTGCTGGCAGTGAAATAGGTGATGCTACCGCCTTTTTCGGTGAGTTCGTTTGCGATTTCGTTCCAACTTGGTGGGAGGTCGGGGTTGTCGGGGTCCCAGGTCATCTCAATCACCGCCAGTACCCCAAGACTTATCCCTAGCCCTATCACGAAGATAATTATCTGGTCGCGCAAATCCTTGTCCATATACTCAACTCGATAACGCATCATATGCTGTCTGGTCCTCATAGCGTGCAATGAACCCATGGTTCGGATACATCGGCCCGATAAGGCCGTTCAGGGAAGGACACCTAGCGAACCTGCGACAGTCATTCGCATCATTCTCATGGGAGATGCCATATTTCTCGATAGCCTGGGCCAATGTAAGGTAGTCGGTGCCATGGTTGGCACAGATGATAACCATCTTATCGGAATCATCCTGTTTGCCGAGTACATCAGTGGCAACGATGTGCATGTTGTCAATGACCCTGGGTTGGAAGTCCGCATCAATCAGGCGGTCAACGATTTCCTCGACCTCGAAGTCAGGGATGGTGAAACCATCCTTTCCTTCCATTGTCAGACAATAGATGTCCTCCGCACGTGTTACCTGGCATTTGGTGAGGGATGCCCAGTCCTTGAAATAACATTTGAGGTTGCGGACCGCATCTGCCATATCCTCGAGCCTGGTGGAACAGTGCTTTGAGTAGTGGCACCGCTTCTCCCATGTCTTGCAGTCGATGGTGTTGGGGGCGGACTTGGGAGTCCTGACACCAGGTCCGAAGTCCCTGCAATGTGGGCACATCCACCCTTCAGGAGTGTTCACAAGTGCTCCTGATTCATATCCGCAAAGAGGGCAGTAGGCCATTTCAGTACCCCCTGCGGTAGTTCTTGCGGTCGCTGATGTTGCGGATTTCCCCACCATACTGCTCGTAGATTTCGTCACAGTAGAACGAAAGTCCTACATCAATCTGCTTGACTCCCCTCTCGATTCCGATGGTGGGCTGTTTGGAGCAGTAAGAATTGACTACAACCGAGTCCTTATCTCTGAGTTCGTAGCCACCGATGTTCCTCGCGGTCTTACGCTGGGCCCAGTCAGTGAAATCATCACCGTCAAACAGGTACTGCATGACGTACCCGCCCTCGATGAATCCGATGACCTTGCTCATTCACTGCACCCCCGCGAAGATGTCTGCCAGGGGGATGACGGTCCTGTGCTTGTCGTAGTCGTAGACCACAAGGGACTTCTCTGTTGTCTTCCAGGACCCGATACTGATGCCCTTGCGGGTAAAGTTCTCAATCATGTAATCCATGCATGCTTTGGTCTGCCAGTTCTTCATTTTGGTTTCCCTCTTGTTTTTTGTTAGATAGTAATCCGTGTAGTGATATATAAAGTTATCATTAGTTATAACTCTACATAATGTTTAAATCTGTTAGATTCTATTGAAATATGTTCCAAAACAGTGGAATAGGGCAGAGGGATTGTGGCTGATAAGCGACTCAACTCTGCCCGAATAATTAAAAAAATTCGGAAATTTTTTAGTTAATCGAAATTAACGAAAGACGATTTAATTTATTTGTCCATTTTTTCCCAATATCTTCCGTCCATTATCTTATCGAGTTCATACCCTTCGGTCGGTTTGTATAATCTGTATGTTTTGATAAGCGGGTCCTTTTTCATCACTGTTCTTTTCAAGTACCATACTCTTTTGCATTCAGGACAGGATATTGTAACAAGTACATCCATACCTCCATATCTGATATGTTGTCTGTATTCTGATACTTCTGGGGATATCGTTGGTTTGACAGTTTTATGACAGAACGGACATTCTACTTCGAACCTCATATCATTCCCACCGCATATCCGCTATGGGTAAACATCGCCAGACAATCCAGATTAAACGGATATCTTTCCGCAGTACGGGCATTCTATTACAGACATACCCATCCAGGCTGTGAACCATTTACCGCATTGACTGCAACGGACCATATCGTCATCATCCTCACGCAATCTTCTATGGTCGGAATGTCTTCTCATGATATCACATATGCAATCCATCAATGCGGTCAATCGACAGATAGGGGTGTTTCATGCAGAACTTTTTAAGTTCACGCAGTTCATCGCTATTCACCGCGATATTCGCAGTCCAGCATCCGTCAGTGTTCTTTTCCCATCTCACCCCGTGTCTGCTGAATCTCTCAAGTTCACCGCATACCTTGTCAACGATATTGTCATTAACGGTTGCAGGAAGGAATAAACCAACATCATGCCTGGTCATCCTTATTCACCTTTCCCTCTTTTTCTGCTTTGGCAATCTTTTCCCCATTATGGATATGATTTACCAGCAATTGGAGTTTATAGCCTATTTTGCTGGTAATCATATTCCATTCTGTCCAGGTGGCCTCGGTTAGTTTTTTGTCAGGGTTGTCGATGGACACGGTACCGCATTCAAAGGTATTTTCCATTACCTTGAACATCGCACATGTCAATTTGCCATTCTCGACTCTATACGGGAAGTAAGCGGTATTGATGTCAAATCCTTTACCGATGTAGTATCTGTTCAAATATCCAAGCAATTCGGCACCACGGGTGCAATTACGCTCATGAAGGGTGCACTTTTCCTTATCCATTCCGAAATATTCTCCGCAATATTCGCAGGAATATACTGTTACGGTTGATTTTTTCATTATATCATCCTCGTACATCATGTTTTCAATTCGTTTTTCCTGTTTTCATATTATACATGAAACAGGCGTAGACCAGAGCAAGAGCCGTGGTAGGGGCAGTATCCTCTTTCTTACCTTCTTCTACGATACTGTCAACCAGTATCTTCAAAACGGTTTTCTATGGGTAAGCGTGTTTGCGGTTCTTGGTATAACACATGGGTTCAGTCATATCCAAACGGTCCATCCAGATTCTCAATCTGGGCTGATACCCAATTCTGGGCGGAGGTCATTCCGCATAAGAAACAATTGAGTATCACTGCCTTATCCTAATCTGCCAGCAGAATCTCATGAAATGGTGAGTTGGGTTTCTCATATAGAACCAAATTCAGTCCCCCTGGGGTCGTAGCGGTCCATCCGCATTCATTGTCGGTCCATCTCATCAGACCATCTCATAGAATCCTTTTTCTTTTACACGGATATCATAACAGCGAAGGTGCCATTGATGCAGGGCCTCGTCTACGGATTTGAATCCTGCACAATACCAGGTCATAGGGTCAGTTCCGTTTTTACATCCGCAGGTCAGAGCAAGTCCGTACCCATATTCGGAGTCGTAGTTCGAGTCATACGTACCGAATTGGGGTCTTTGTCCGCAGTAAGGGCATTTATCCCAAGTTCTGGCCTTGAATGCAAGGTAAAGTGATTCTTTTCCATCCATGGTATCATTCCTGCATGCGGGCATACCCGAAGTGGAGCCCTTTCTTATCTTCCATACGGCAGGCATATCCCCTGGCATGGAGTTCGGTCAGGTCCTTCATAAATGATTCCGCATCTTCATATTTCCCGATATCCACTGCACCGCCATTCTTGTTGGTGACTATGATGTAATAATCCCCAGGATGAACGGTCAGCATGAATCCAATGAGTTTCTGTTCGAAACCGTTCCGTGTGCGAAGTTCATCAGCGTTCATATCAATCTCTCTTCTTTATCCTCTCTATCATCAGATATTCTGCGACCAGTTTTGCCTTTTTCATTGTTGTGTGGACCGAGTGCTCTTTCCACGACCAGACTCTGCAGGGTACCCTTTGATGTTCGATATCCCACAACATTCTCCCGCAGGTTGGGCAGACCCAATCATTGGGCGGTGAAACGGGCATAGGGTGAGGCATGTCCTGATAGATGTATTCGTACAGGACCCACCCCTTATCTTCACGCATTACCTGGAATGTTCCAGCGGTATTCTTAGTTATATAGCATCCTCTTTCGAGTCTAGACCATCTGAAACGTTGGCAGGCCATGTCAGTCCACTTCGATATTTATGTAGTGATATATAATACTAGTTACTACTAATTATCACAAAAATGACATGAAAGGGCCTTTCGGCCCTGGGCCGTCCGCCTGTTCATTTCAGGTCATCGACCTTATGGGCTTTGAGCGGAACTTTGGGAAGGGGTTTGTTCCAGGGTCAAAGACCCTGGGGGGGAGGGGTATGATTTCATTTACCTGGCAATCCAGAAATTACCCTGTCTGATTGCATCAGGGAAATACGGGAGGATGAACCGACCGTAATCTGCGGATTTCTCATTCCTCTGCCATCCTTTACTGGTTTCGGTGCCGATTCCAGTCTTGTCACGCTCGAATACACAGATAAGGACGATGGTATTCTTTCCAGCCAGGTGTCTGATGTTCTTCACTACATCCGCAACGATGCTATCCTCTTTGATGACGTTGAGTACGTTGGCACAGACAATCACATCAGGAGCCTTCTTCCTGAACTTGGTGAGAACGGCTTTGTTATGTTCAGCGGTGCGCCAGTAGGGGTCATAGATATCTACCATGACATCCTTGGTTACCATATAATTCTTGGCAAGGTCGTATCTGCCCCCGCCGTAATCCAGGACCCTATCCCCCGCATGGAACAGCGGTGCATAGCGTTTGTTGGTATAGGGTGCACTGATTTGAGCGATTGAGGTTTTCTTAGAGTCGTATTCCTGTTTGGGCATGATATCACGGGTGCCAGAAAACCGACCTCTGCGAGGTCATTAGAACTTTACTAATTCTGCCATTTTCATCAAGTGCTCTGTATTCATACATGTACTCTTTAAGTTTCGTATTCCATTTGCCAATTTCGAGGTATACCCCTATTGGGCCTGTTTCAACGAGTTTACCATAGTATACTGAATAGTCATTCGCCCTGGCTTTCGAAATTTCTGCGAATATCCTGGTTTTGTCAAATCCACGTTCTTCGCCTAAGTATCTATCTGCATATTTGTGGGATTTGTTGAGCATCACGAGTTGATATGCATATTTGCGGGCATCCTGCAAGTCAGTAAATTTCTTTTCGGTACCTGCACCGATATTGACACCGTTTACGAACATATTATTCCAGATACGAACCGTATATTCAGATTCTACACGCCTTGCCATAGAAATCACCTTTTCTGAGGTTTCCTGTATTTGTTCGAATCGGACCAAATGCTCTTGGTTTTGTTGACAAGCCTGCCATTATCATTCACGGTCCACATCTCCTTATCATCATGGACAAGGTATGCAACACCATTGTACCATCTAAGGATGCCTATCTGCGTACCACGCTCGTAAGCGAGTACGGTCTGTGAACTCTCGCGGGTGTATTTGCCTGCTTTGTCGTAATACCTGTTAGGTAGTTTTACAATGGTGGCATACTGGTTGACCTTGGTGTATTTTTTAGCCCAAATCAGTGCATCTGATTTGTTAAGGAAATTATATTTGTGGGTCACAATATCAAAATTCCCGAGTTTGGAAATCTGCACCCCATAAGTGTAAGGAAGTTCATCGAGTTCTTTGACTTTCTTGGCAGATGCGGTTTTACCCTCGTACCAAGTGAAGTTGTAACGGTTGGTTGCGGATAAATTCTCACCTGAATCGTATTTCGACCAATAGACGTGGCAATATTCGTAAGAGGGGGAAGTGTCATCATAATGCCAAACGAATGTGTACAGTTTGAAACTCTTCGCGGGAGATTTGGTACCGTTGGGGTGTGAATATACACGGCGGAACGCTACGCGCTCTTTACCTTTGGTCGATGTACGGTTGGTACAAAGGAATAGGGATTTTCCCCCGTGGTTTTCATTAAAGTAGACCTTACCTACCTTGAATTTGATTAGGTCATTAATACCCATGTTTATCACCTTTTCTTAGTGGTGTTTTTCTGTTTGGCGGAATCAGGAAGGATACCCATATCCATAAGAGTGTTGGGTTTTTTCTTGATACGCTCTTTCCATTCAGGGTATCTGGAATCAAGAGTTCCATCTCTATTGATTAATTTATGATACCATGCCCCATTCTTATAATAGACCCATCTGAATTCATCAATCATGCCGAGCATCTTACCGCTTTTCGCATCGTAGACCCAGCCTTTCTTAAATTCCTGGCGAGTAAGTCCGCAATAGGTATTGATAACATCACAGCGACAGGCTACTAGCGAATGGTACCTGTGAATTTCTTTATTCAATTTGCGGACCCATTTGATAGAACCACTTCCATAATCTCCCTGGGTCATTGCTCTTTTGTCGCTCATTCCGATGAATATAACCTCGACCATGCTATCATCTGCTCCTGCGGAGTCCGTACCTGTTGGCAAAGAAGTTAACCACTTCGGGTATCTCCTTCTTGTAGTAGGGCTGGTTGTCTTTGAGCCATGCTTTGAGTTCCTTGATGTCCTTAAAAGGCTTCTGCCAGGACTGACCCCTCATGACCATATCGGCCAGAGGAAGAAGTTCCTGAACAAAATCCATAGGGGTCCAGCCCTCGTAGACATTTCTGTTCATATTATAGGTTGCCATAGGTAATCACTAAAAATGAATAAAAGTATAGTTATAAAAGGGTTTGGTAAAGTGTTGGATTGGAATTTTATTTTTACTGATGATTTACCATCATCACGGTGTGACCCGCTCAATCCAGATATCTGCGTTTGAATTTCGGTTTGGTCTTGGGCAGAGTATAGGTCAGGTCCAGCCTTTGACCGTAGGCACCGTTGCGATGCAGGTCATATACGACTGGCCGATGCTTGGTCTGGTATATCCTGCACCATACTATATTTCCACCGATTTTGCACACGACCCCCAATATGGGTGCGGAGGTATTGTGAACGAAGTTCTCACGGTAGATATAGACTTCCTCATCGGGGAAGAACTCAACATAGTTATAAGCGGTGGCACGGCATTTATCCAGGTCGCAGAGGGTCTTGATTGGTTCAAATTCCCTGTGGCCTTTGGCATATGCGGAATATTTAACGGTTGTAGTCATAGAATTACCTTTTCGTAATAGACCCGTCTGTTTCGACAACATGGTATGCACGGGCGTTACCTGCTTTTTTCCAATATGGTTTGTATCCAGGGTTGGAATATTCGACATAGCCCACCGACCGATAATTTTCATCAATTATCTGGACCTCGGTTAAGCCTATCCTATCCATTACCCTGCACGTGCTGGCACGTGCTTCGTCAAGGGTATTGTACCCCCTTTTGACATATTCTACGTAATATTTATCGCGCATTAATATACCTCGTTTTTGGTTAAATTGTGTGTTTCACTTGCGTGGTTTGCGTATTGTTTCGATATCGTAATACTGCCTGTTGCATGTAAGGCAATACCATCCGTACACGGTGTTCTTGCGATAATCCCTGGGAATCGGAGTAAGTCTGCCACGACAGTCAGGACAATGTACGGACGTATTGGAGCGGTAGGGTGTCCAGGAATTGGACATTCCTGTATCCCAGAAATCGTTGATGTATTGTCTTCTGTCGAATGCCATAAAATAAGGCTCGCCCTTAGCATTGCGCAGTTTCTCGGTCTTATGGATAGACCCATCGACCCTATTCAGCCAAGTTACTTTATCGCTGACGGATAGGATGTCGATGTTGCCGTTAGTATATAGAACATTCTTGTAATCAAGTTTTACAGTCATTCAATCACCTTCTGCGTTTGGAATTGGCAGTCTGATAGGAATAGGGGCTCAATAGTTTTCCAGTCCTGGGGTTGAACTCGGTCAATCCATAGTAGGTGTAATCCTTGTGGAATTTAGGGTGGCCAGGGTCAGTACAGAAGATAAATCCATACCTCTCTTTTCCCACGAAGATGGTAACTCCATCCACGTGGTACTGTGCGGTAGGGTTATCCTTCCAGACCTTCATTGCCAGTTTGCGTGCATCATCGAGATTGTTCGCGTAACCGAGGTAACTGTCCTTGTGCCAACCAAGTCTGTATCTTACCATTGTAATCACCTGAAACGTTCTGTAACTGCAACTCTGTGTTTCGGGTCAGATATTGCCGTTAATGAGGATGTGTTGCCATCCGAAGAAATACGAACCAAATCATATTCAAATAGATACTTCCCGACAAGTTCATATAATGGGTGGGTAGGCGAATAATATACGGTTTCACTCACATAAGGTACGAATTTAACATCCGTACTTTCATATCCGTAGACAGTTACGAGTACGTCTTGCCACTTCAGTCCATCTTTCATATAAGGTTTACCTAATACTTTTTTAATCTTTACATGGCGGTATTCGGGTCTGAAATTTAAACAACGAATTGCTTCTCCAAACCATCTTCCAACTAATCTAACCATATTCATTCACCTATACAATTTACCAGTATTGTTGGCCTTGCGTTTCTTCCTCTGCTTTACCCTTTCCTGGATATACATTTTGCCAAGAGGACTGTCGGGAACAATCATAAAGGATTTGGTAGCCTTGATACGGCTCTGTGTGTAAGACGGTTTGATAGGGTCAGGATATGTATATCCATGGTATTCAGCGGTCTTTCCGCCAGCAAGCCAAATGAGTACATCTTTCTCGATGAATTTCACAATATCGCGGAAGGATTTACTTTTATAATCTGCACCATAACCACGGCCTAGACGGTACACATAGTAACCATCGGTGTCAATACGGATACCGTATCCGAAATCAGGGTTTTCTCTTCCGATGTGGAAATAATCGACATATCCATCACCATACCTTTGCGAGAAGGACACGAAGGTGTTCTTACCCAGGATGGGTACGGCCTTTACGATACTCTGAATCAACTTACCGTATTTTGCGGTACGTCCGATAAGTGCGGTGTGTTTACAAAACCAGTCATACCATCCGTGGTCGCAGGCCCAGCGGTATGCGATTTTCTCACGCTCGGAATTGAGCCATGCGGAGTTCAGTTCGGCTTTTACCTGTGCGACATCTTTGTCCAGATTTTTCAAGAATGTGCTAGTAGCGGGATTCATACTGATGAATAAAAGTATAGTTATTAAAATGTTTGTAGGGGCAGGTCAGTGATAATGATTGATACATCATCTTCTGCAAACCGAAATCAAATCAAATCAATCCCCATTTTTTGCAAACCTTGGTCATTGTGTTCAGCGAGGACTGCTCAATTCCTTCAGTAAGTTTCCCGTTAAAATTGAGGATGTATTTCATGTTCTTATGACCGAATCCTTTGATGTCGGTCACTGGGGTCCATTGCAGGTACTCTTTGGTCCTCTTGCGGTAGACCTTAACATATCCTACGAGATTGCTCGGATATCTGCCAGCAATGAACGGTGCGGGTTTTCCGTTGCATATCATTCCGTGGTCATATACACCTTCCACCATCGTGCGATAAAGCATCTGCAATGCGGTCTGGGGGTCATCGGCTTGGGAGAGGGTATCATAATTATCCCCCCAGCCATAGGTCCCGCAAATGAAGTACATGATAAGGTAATCCCCCTTGGGGGATTAAAGTGTTTGTCCGTTCAGGAATAATATCCTTCGGAGTACAGTCCAGGTCCGTAACCAGGCATGGTGCGTGCGGGCCTGAATATCCCATCAGACATGAACACACGGCCGACTTCAATGAACTTGCCATCGGTCCTGCGAGAGATGTCCGCATATCTTGCTTTGTTACGTCTGCCATAGGTTACGAGTTTCTTGACCTTTTCTTCGGTCAATTCGCCCTCGATGGGGCCGTAACTTTTGAAGGGCATGGATTTGTCATCGTAGATAACAGCAATGTATTTCTTCGCCATAATAATCACCTTTTGTTTGCTTTGTCAACCCAGTAACGGGGATTGAACCCATATGTGGCACTGAGGTCGCAGATACGGTTGGTGCATGCCTCATCAACCACGGCTTTTTTATTTTTTGCGGACAGGCGGTTGAAATTATCTGTTTCAATAATTCTTCCGCCAGTCAGCATCGTGTGTACATATTTACCCTGGAAACATCTGTAAAGGGACCGTCTGATTCCTGCCTGGATGTCTGCGGGGAACATGCATATATAATCGGTCATGGAGTACTTCATCATGAATGCCATTCTATCACTTACAGTTTGTATCCGTTGCGGATGGAACCGTTTGCATCTAGATGGTATTCATACCTTCCGTTGTTCCAGCAGATGATTCCGTTCCTGTATACGACACCTTCAGGGATATCTCCCATATCCTTGAAGATGATAGCGAACTTATGTTTGCCGTTATCAATTGCACGATAGGCTTTTACTCTTGCACTGCTGATAGAATCTGCATGGTCGTGGTCGGAGCCAGCCATTTTTGCGGGGGTAGGATATTTTACCATTTTTTGGGAATAGTATATCTGATAACCTTTGCTGAACTCAGACATCCCATACATAATCATATTGCCTAATCTTATTGCCATATTAATCATCTGAATCTGGGAGAGTCATACCAGTCAACTTTTCCTTCCTTGGAAACGTAGGTGGGTACGCGATAAGTTCTGTAATAATCGTAAGAACCCTGCATGTTCTCGATACGGCCGTCATAATGAAGACAGTGTGTGATATGGGTGCCTTGTCTTCCGCCATAGCCCTTCCATATCTGGGGACTGCCTGGTACCTTTATTGCCACCTCATCTCCCACGTATTCCGCCTGACCATTGGCATAGTCTTTCCTTTCCTGAATGAATACCATGCCAGAACGTTTTTCGGATAGGATTTCATATGCGTAGGTTCTCGCATCTTTCAGGGTGTTGTATACCCTTACGTGTCCGTTGTATGTGACAGCGTATTTGTAAAGATTTGCCATACATATAGATGGCAGAATTATATTAAAAAGGTTACTATATTTTTACTGGATAAATTTTGGGTAATACACTACGGTGAAATCATATCCATTCACATTCCCCATTGGTTTTGGGTCGTATTCATCCAGTAGGGTTTTACCGAATTCTTCCAGCATGGATTGGTCATTGAAGGTGATGGTCCTTATCGAATCGAAATCCGTGATGATTGCTCTGAATTGTGTCATGATATCAGTGAGGGGCCGTAGCCCCTCGGGAGTCAAGGTTTTGTATCTATAAATGCTTTAAGCAGGGCATTAAGGTCAGGCTGACTGTCATCGGTCTTCATTGACTGCATAAGGTCATCCGCAATCTTCCCTGCGACCATCACAAGGGGGAGAAGACAGGCGGGGTCGAACTGGGTCGGGGAGGCATCCGATTCTGCTTTTGCTGTTTCGGTCTTCTTTTCTTCCGCAGGTACATCTTCGACCTTTGAATCAGTTGACCCGTGTCCGCCAACCCTGTCAGCATCGGGAATATCCTCATCTTCAAGGTAACAATTGGTCAGGATTTCCCCCTGCATGAAACCCCGTCCTTTTTTGAGGAACAGCGGTTTGTCCACGGATACTTTCGCGGTGATGTGATGGCCGATGAAATCCTGGTCGATGACTCCGATAGTGTTGGCCAGTTTGAATCCGTATTCGTTGCCGAGGGATGAACGGGGTGCCAGATTCATGACCCACTGTTTGGGATATATTCTGATGTCCTTCAGTTCACCTTTGACATCTTCAATGCTGGCATCGAAGTAGGGCCTTTCCTCTCCATCGAATATGACCTCGGTGTCGATGGTATACCAGACTCCAGGTGCCATCTGCAGGTCATATGGCATGTAAAAATCATATCCTGCACTTTTCTTGGTCTGTCTTTTGGGTTTATCTACATAGGGGGTTGTGGTGCGCATATTATCACTCCTTTAGTTCAGTATCATTGGTTTTATGGGTTTCTTCGTAAATGCATTTGGGGCAGACTACCTCGGTATCGGTAACTCTCCAATGGTTGTCTTTCGCCCAGTATTTGAGTTCGTTCTCTTCGAACATCTGGGTAATCTTATAACCGCATCTGGTGCATATCACATCGGTGCGGGTTTTGACCCTGTTCCGTTTCTCGTGTTCGGTGGATTTACCGTTAGTTCTTCTTCTGAATAGCCTCATGATTTGTCACCGCAGGTCGGACAGGTCCAGATGGTCTTTCCAGTCTGGTTCTTGGTTGACATCCAGCCAGATTTGTGCGCATTGTATATCGCCCATTTCTCGCAGAATTTATACGGGAATATATCTTCCCTTTTACATTGGGCGCAGTTGCAAACCACTACTCTATGGGGCAGATTAATCATCTTTTATTCTCCTTTTCCAGTTCTTTAAGACGTTTATCTAATTCGTTTATACGGGCCTTCATTGTGAACGGGGTACATCCCAGAACAATCAATGCGATGATTCCAGAGCATATTAACATTACCATCCCGCATATATCATTGATGAGGTCCTGGTCAGGAAGTTCTATGTCCAATATTATCCGAAATCCTTTGAGAGCCAGAATGACTACCGACATGACCATTCCGATATAGACTAACTTGTACAGTATCGGGAGTACAGATTTCAGATTCATTCCATCCCTTCATATTGGTCGATGATACGTTGCAGTTTGTTGTTCAAGCGGATGATTTTCGCATACTGGTACGCAAGGAAACCGAACATCGTGTAGATGGCGAATCCGAAAACCAACAGATAGAAGATATCCTTATCCGTTGCCTCGTTCATAGCGAACATAGACAAAACACCCCCGAAGGTCCCCAGGGCTATGTGATATAATCCGAATGACATAAGGAATACGGCCAGGAAATCCGAGGTCCGCTCACGGGTCCATTCATTCATTTCCGCACCCTCCGTCAATCATTCTGTTGGTAGCCTCGTTCACGGATACCTGGCACTCGTCACATAGGAAGCGTGTCCGCAGTATGTTCTTTTTCGGGTCAAAGGTTTCCGTATAACACTTGGCTTTACGGATTTTGCACTATTCGCACATGCAGTCCAAATATCCCATACTCTCACCTTTTTGCTGTGTTCCATTTGATTTTCAGGTCCGCTTTGTCCTGCGATTCTAATTCTGCACCGCAGTCGGGACATTTGCAGACATATCTGAACCATTTGTCTTCGCGTGTGAATATATCGGGTGCACCTTTGCAGAACGGGCATAATTGCCACTCGGTTTCCACACACTCCTGTGCGATGGTATCCTTCCATTTGTCGCAGAACCAGCGCCATGACCGTTCAGCCGATTCACGGCCCGTATCTGCACAGAGATATAGGTCATAGGCATTCAGGACCTTGTGGAGGTCGACCAACATATCTGCCAGTGCACTGTTACAGGATTTGAGTTCGGCATCATCGCCGATATCCTTAATGATGTGCTGTTTATAATCCCATTGTCCGCCACTCATATCTTAACCTGCCGTCTGCACAATGGGCAGATATAGGTTGTTTTACCATCACTGTCCCATTTATTCATCGTGACATTGCATTTCAGACAGAAGACAGCGTAATCTGTCTTGTAGTAGTTCTTAGATTCATTGACATGTATCATTGGATTCACTCTTGGTAATCTTCCCCAGGGTCCCGTCTTTGCAAACGGGGTATACATTCTTATCCTCTTTATAGGACTCATAGATGAACCTACCATCATGTTTTCTGACCCTTCCGACAATTTCAGCGGAAGGTATCGCGGTGATAAGCGCTGAGAATGTGAATCCGAATCCGATGCATTCCAGAGCATATCTGCGGGCATCCACGATGGTGTCAAAAGTCCTATCCTTGCATTGGTATCTTTCTAATGCCATAATGAAGTGATGTATTAATATGATTTAACTTTATACCTGCATATATCAGACTGCCCAATCCAATATCCCTATCAGATGTCCGTCATCAGCGGTCTGCCAGGTCATCTGCAGGTCATCCTTGAGGATTAGGTCATCGCATTTGACACTGATTGGCATATCCTTGCTGTCACGTGCACATTCCAGACAATGTTTTTCAGGGTGGAACCATAAGCATTGGAACGGCTCACAGAATATGTCCGAATATCCGCAACGTAGCGAAACGATGTATCCCATCGACCCGTTACGTATCTCGGCATAGATTATCCCATTATACAAAGGTCTGGTTGTGCCACTCTCCTCAGTATCCATTCAGATTCTCGATGACGATATTCAGTTCAGAGCAGGCATTGTCCAACCTGGTCTTGTCAGCGGTGGTAAGCCTCCAATTGTCCTTGTGCTCGCTTATGGCCAGCATAGTGTCGAACAGGTACTCTTTCATTTCTTCGATTGTTGCATATTTCATAGTAACACCTTTTTGTGTATCACTACATTACTATTAGGATATATAAGTATAGTGGGAGGGCAGATTCGGGTGTATCAATCTGATTGCGGTGCGGTCGAGTTCTTATCTGGCAGGATGCCCAATGACTTGAGTTCCCTGACCAATTGTTTCCTGTCTATCCCTATAAATTCCTCAGCCAGTTTACGTTGGGATATGTTCGGGTTATTCTCAATTATCTCTTTGGCTTTTGCAATCTGATATTCGGATAGTTTGGTCTTGGGTCTGCCGATGACCTTTCCTTCCGCAACTGCACGTGCCTGACCGTCTATGGTCCTGGAATGGATTAGTTCCAATTCGTACTCCGCGACAGCCCCTAGGAAGTTCCTTAACAGTTTCCCCTCGGGGGTCGTGGTGTCAATGTCCTGTTCCACGAATTTCAGCCCTACAGTCCATTTTTCCAAATCCTTGCATATCTTGGATAGGTTGAGCATGGAACGGGCCATCCTATCCAGTTTGGTGCATATAATCAGGTCGAATCTGTGTTTCTCTGCATCGGCCATCATCGCATCCAATCCAGGACGGTGCTGGTCAGCACCGCTTGCCTTGTCGGTGTATGTTTCGATAACCGTCCAGTTGGGGTGCCGTCCAATCTCCCTGTCCAGGACCAATAATTGATTCTCCAGAATCTGTTCCTTACGGGATACACGGGCGTATCTTGCGATGCGGATGGGCCTTATGCCATCATCCAAAAATTCTTCTTTTTTCTTGGCCATCCTATCACTTGAGCAGGGTGTCGTTCACAAACACGAGCATGGACTGACTCATACCGACCAGCGCATTCGCCTGGGCGAATTTCGCTTTATCGGGATAATCGAAATAGACCTCGCTCATAATTTTGGTGAGTTCCACGTAGTTCTGGTGGATTTCTTTAATCTTATCACGCACGGCATCAATATCTGTCATGTGTGGTAAAACGTAGTGATTATATATTAGCATATCGTACTGGCCTTGTAGCGGAGAGGTTCACTGCTCTTTTCTCAGTTTTCCGCTACACCTATATATCACGACATAATATCCTGGTACGTAGCGGGGTTTGCCGATTGTGACCCGACTCAATTCGTACTCAGTTTTCCCGCTACACCTTTAACGTAGTGATTATATACCAAAAGGCGGATACACTTACAGTAGCAGTACTAGTGCATCCACACACATCCATCCCACCTTACTGCTACTCCTTTTCAAAAGGTCATAATACTATATTTTTCCCATCCTTTTATATACTGTCAGTAAAATTCAATAAATAGCGGTAGGGGTGAATCCGTAATCATCAGGACTCGGCCACCCATAGGGTTCTACTGGCATCTTCCCCTCGTTCCACCGAGTCCATCACCATCATTGATTTTTTTAGAAATAGGTGCTGGCAGTGGGTTTCGAACCCACGTTCACGGTTTACAGGGCCGTTGGTCTGGCTCGGACCTATACCAGCGTAAGGAAATGGGTTGGCACTTATCCCCGTAGGGGATATACATGGGCGATAGTGGGTAAATCCATAGTCTGGGATATACCTGTGACATTTGGATATATGTAGTGATATAAAAAGGATAGGGCGGTTGCCCGCCCTGAAATGGTTTCACTCGTCCTCTTCCTCTTCCTCTTCCCACTCGCTTATTCCCCGCTCGGTCGCAGGGTCAAGTCCGCTGGAAGAGGATTTCTCTTCGGGTTCATATCTGCCAGGAGGAAGTGCGGATTGGGTAGCAGGAGGCAGTTCATCACGTCTGCCCCACCTGTGATGCTTTTCTTTCCTTTCCAACTTCTTCTGATTCCTACGTTCCCTTCTGGCTTCCCGTCTGCTGAGTACGGGTTTTGTTTCGGTAACGGATTCATCATCGAACTCATGGGCAGGTGCATCTTCGGGGCCCAGTACCTCAGCATCGACATGCACGTATTCATCGGGGTCCTCGGTGTCCTTGGGAGCCTTGCGGAATTTACTGCCCACCCATCCTTTGGCTCTACCGTAGGTGTCTTTGGCTTTACCATAGGTGTCCTTACCTTTTTGGTAAATCGCTCTACGGGTTTCCGCACGTCTTTCCCGATTCTCCTCACGAATCTCGTCATTGAGTTCACGGTTCTTCTGGTTTACCTCGTGTTTGGCCACTCTATCGTTGTAGACGGACTCGTATTCTGATGCCCTGGAATCCCTCTCTGCGTTTTTAGCGGTACGCAGGTCAACAGTCTGTTCGAGTTTCCTCTTGCGGGATTCCCGAATCTGTTCCTGTTCATCGCGTTTTTTCTGACGTTCAGCACGTCTGCGGTCAGCCCGCTCTGCACGGTATTCATCCCTATCGCGTTTCGCTTCAAGTCTGGCTTTGTCCCTTTTGGTCTTTGCGATGTCATAATCAGCATCAATATCCATACGTTCAGACCTGTGGGTTCTGCGTTCCAGTTTATTCTCGGCACGCATGTCCTGGAGTTTCTGCTCCGCTTCCATATTGTCGATTCTCATCTGGTTACGCTCTTTCATGTACTCGTGCTTGGCAACCACTGCTTTACCGCGAGCATCGTAATATCTTTCCATATCCTCATAGGTATCTGCTTTATCCTCTACCTTCTGATGGTATTTGTCCATACGATGTTCCTTGAACTTACGCCCAACAGTCTGTTTGGGGCGCGGGGCCTTTCTGTAGCCATCCTCGTCATACCCAGTATCATAATCATCATCATAATCCTGGGGGGCAGGCAGAGGCTTGGGTCTGGGCTTGGCGGGAGTCGTAGTCTGTGAGGGCTTGGGTTTATCAGTGTACCCGTTTGCCCTTGCACTTCCATAGGTTCCAGCCATCGCGGTGGCAACGGCGGTACCGACACCAGACCCGCCAGTTGCGAGTTCCAGCCCAAGGCCAGTTCCAGCAATCGCACCGCTGACGAGCGCCTGTTTAGCCAGTCCCCTCTTTCCAGTGGATTTGCTGGAGGTACCCTTCTTCCTAGACGTGGATTTAGACTTGGACTTGGTGGACTTCCTGGGTTTGGGCGTATCGGAAGGGAGGGGCAGGTCAATGACCCCAGTGAATGTCAGGGAGCCAGTGCTCTGTTTCGCGGTCTTCTTCTTTGCGGGAGTCCGTTTGGCTGTAGATTTCTTCGTTGTGGCCTTTTTAGCGGGGCTTTTGCGGGACTTTGCAGTCTTGGACGTACTCGCGGACCTTTTGGTGGAGGTCGTGCGTTTTTTCTTAGGCTTTTCATCGCCTGGGAGTGGGATGTCGATATCCATTTGCTCACCTTGTATTGTATTTCGTACTGTGTACCATATTTATAATGGTTATTCGTGACCAGTGGCATACACCCTTCTGCCGTTAGGCAGTTTGATGTATTGGATTGGGTGCTCTGGATTGCGGTGGTTGTACGTCCAATTAATCTCCGCAGTCCTGACGGGCCCGCCATCGGTGTATCTGAGGCTCTTCTTTGTAACACTGATGACCATTATCTCGTCCCATCTGGAACGATAGACCCCCCTTTCGAATTTTACCATATGCTCACAGTTTCAGGGTTTTCTTGCTTTCGCTGAATGCTTTGTTAATCTCTTCCATCGGGGACAGTTTCTGGGTGGTGGCCCATTTGATACGGATGTTCTTTTGGGCATCCATCCAGATACTTCCTACCAGGTCCCTCTGTCTAGCATATCTAATGATGGCCCTGCCGTCCTTGATAGGGGCATTCCTGACCGCCGTTGCAAATCCTTTAGCCTTCGGGTCATTGTATGCGATGACATCCACGATGGAAAGGAATTTGGGCCTTTCCCCGCGAGGGAGCCAGCACGGAATGGATTTGTAAGGGGTACGCATTTTGTGAGTGTAGTATTCGATGATATAGTCAGTCATTTCAATTCCTCCTGTATATTAGTTTACCAGTTTTAGGGTCAATGGGCGTGATATTGCCTGTAGTGTCATCTTCGTACACCCAGGCATTACGTTTATAGTAAACCTCACCTGCATCACCAGTTATGTTAATACCATTTGATTTGAATATTTTTGCATGGTAATCGTATCCGCAGTATTTACACGCGACCTTGCGTGCAAGGTCAATACTGGGGTATACGGCTTCGGAATAATTACCGCAATACACCATATAGTATCTAACCATTCCAATCACCTTTTGTGAGTCAAAGTTCCTTTGGGAGTCACATCCCATTTGTATTCTTCACCAATATAGGGGTCAGCGTTCTGGTACACAAATGCGTAACCAGATTTGCGTTTGACCCTGTTCACATATCCTATCCATTTATCATCATCTTCGAAATCGCCATCCCTGTAGTAGATGGTCCTGACCCTATTAATATCCGCCTTAATCAGGTTTTTACGGACGATGAATGCGAGGGCATCCTGCTTGGTCTTGAATCCGAAGTGGACATCCTTTATCTTTTTTCCACTGTACTCTATGACGTAAAAATCTCCGAGTTTGCTAACCATTGTATTTCACTCCAATTTTGTGCTAAGATTTCCGCTGGCAGGATTCACCTTGTATATGGACTTCTTACCCCTGGGTTTCCAGACCCAGGTGCCCTCGGTCTTTTCGATAAATCCAACCTTTCTTGTACCTTGATACATGATTCCCTTTGTACCGCCATGGGTAGCCAGCCACACAATCAGATGCTGGCGGGCTATCGCAAGGTCCTCGTAGGACCATCCAGAAAGACCTAGGTTAGAATGATAATCCATTAGACCCTCGCTCCGTTATTGATTGCATCGTGCATTCCGATTCCCTTAGTTCCGTGGGCATTGTACCTCATACCATTGTGGAGTATAGTTATTCCATTTACCACTTCATATTCCATAGTTATTCACCGTGGTCGGTAATGTACCCATTACCTGAACTAGTATATCTTTTGAGATATAAAAATATAGTTATCCATAGTGATATGGTAAGTGGTTTATTCCAGGAAGAGGATGTTGAATCTCACATTACTCGGAACATGACCGTTATAGTTCACGATGGTTATCTCAATGGTATTCGCACTGCTAATCCAATCTTCGCTGTTAATCAGTTCTGGCAGTGAGAAATACTTCCCGTTCTGACCGATATAGTGAATGACATTACCAGAGATGTTGGAGGTGTATTGTTTAGTCACTCCGTCAATCGTAACCGTAATCCGCAACTTGGAATTTTCTCCGTTGATATGCTCGATTGCGAAACAGAACGGCCTTGAGTCATTCATGGTGAACTGGACATCGACATTACCGTCTTCATCGGCGATTCCATCACCTTCCGTTTCGGAATTGACGATGAGGATAGTGTTATAGGTTGTTCCCCTAATCGTGAGGGTCGAATCTTCCGTATCATAATCAGGGGTTTCGTCAGATATTACTACAGGGGACCCGTAGTGGACCGTGATGTTGATTGGGTTCCCGCCGATGATGCATTCCGTGATGAAATCAGACGAAGCATAGGCTGGGAGAATCATCGTAGAACAGAGTACCCCGATTGTCAGAATCGGCAGTAACTGGTATATTCTTCCATAGGTATGCATCATCTTCTCACCGTTGGTGTATCCCGATTAACAGATGATTATCACTTCATTAGTATATTAATTCATCTATTTCGTTATAAGAAGATTCATCTGATTCTTTCGAGAATCCCATCAGAATCCGTTTATTGGGTTACTTTGGTGATAAGGAGTGCTTTGTACTGATTCTTACCGTTGATACGGGGCACGAACTTATTGTACTTGTTGCTGACCGCACATCCAACGATTCCCACAATTCTGAATTGTTTGGGATTGTGTTTGAACAGGAATGTGATGGGTACACTCATGACCCCAGAGTAGTTGCTGGGAATCTCATTCACCTTGGGTACCTTGATTACGTTATGTCCGTCATATTTCTAATACGAACTCACGGGTTTGTTTACCGTAGGTATGAATGGTTTCATCGAGGACCTAAGATTAGTCAGCCAGCAGATGTATCCCAGGGACCTGATGCTTTTATCAGGTAACCAGAATTTATAAGACCTGTTCGTGTCCTCCCACCCGAACCTGGAGTTACCTTCGATGATATCCGTGATGATGTTCCCGCACACGCAGGTGTTCATGTTGCACAGTACCAGGAATTTCTTCTGATTCGATTTCACAGTGTCGAACCATAACCTGAATAGCGAGAACGGGGGGTTAGTTATGATGACATCACACCTGCGCATTACCTCTATACATTCAGGTGTCTGAAACCCCCCATCTCCCGTGAGTTTACGGACATGGGTCGAAACCCATGCATCAATGACCGCATCGGTGGCATTCGATAGATTGGCAGGAACCGAGCGGGTTTCGAAAATCAGGCCATGCGGGGGATTGAAACAGGTGGAAACCAATCCTTTCAATCCGATAGCATTGAAATTGCGGATGCAATACTTCACATATTGGGATAGATAGGGGTTATCGCAATTGCAATAGACTACCTTTCCTTTGAGTTGGGACCAATAATGGTCGAGTTCCTTTTTGATGTCGGAATAATATGTGTAGAACTCGTCATTGTTTACCGCACTTTTGGATTTGTTCAAGGATGTGTTGGCCATGAATATATACGATATTTATGGCATCAATATTTAGTTGTTGCTTTTTGGATGAGTACCGATTGATACTGTTCCTTCCCCTGGACATACGGTTT
>OCVV011351015.1_pt1 | contig 26041 bp, 19 predicted proteins | sample 1539721 | NCBI WGS metagenome assembly OCVV01 (sample SAMN02144230, study PRJEB22623) | gut metagenome | biome: sheep rumen | host: Ovis aries | place: New Zealand | reverse complement strand
CTTTTTATCTTTTTTATTTGTTCTTCTATTTTTGCTGGAAAAAAAGACAATCTGTTATTGTGTATTATTGATCTGATATTATAAAAATTATACATATTTACATAAATACATATATATTGTTGTATTTATTTACAGTTATAAATATATAGCTGCGGTTTAAACAGCTCAGTTTTTTCAATAATTATTTGTGTAACAAAAGGAATCTCTTTTAAAATCACTTATCTTATTTTTTGATTATTTGTATTAAAAAAATAAATATACATAATTACATAAATATGTAAAAATGTATCCAATAAAACAAGGAAAAATAAAATATTTCTCTTTCTTATTAATATTATTAAAAATTTACAAAAAAATGTAGAAAAGATGACGGTTTTGTGTTATAATCTCAATAGTAAAGGCAAAAGGTTTATTAATATGAAAGAAATTGCGATTTTAAGTGATTATATTACCCTAGGACAGTTTTTAAAATACGTAGGTATTATTGATAGTGGGGCTCTTGCAAAAGTGTTTCTAGCCGAAAATACGGTTTTTGTTAATGGAGAACCAGAAAACAGACGAGGACGCAAACTGTATGCTGACTATATAATAGAGTTTGAAGGCAAGAAATATAAGGTAACTAAGTAATGTTCTACATAAAAAACATAAAAATTAGCAATTTTAGATGTTATGATAATAAAAAAATTGATTTTGATAACTCTATTAACGTGTTAGTTGGCGATAATGGAGTTGGTAAAACCAGCATTGTTGAAGCAATTGGATATTTAGCTATTGGAAAAAGTTTTAGAAATGTAAAAGATATTGATGTGTTAAAACAAAACGAAGCATTCTTTTCTTTAGTCTATAACATTATAAACGACGAAAAAGAAGAAAAAGTTGTAGTTTATTTCGATAACAAAGGAAAGAAAATATCTAAAAACGATAAAATGTATGCAAGAATGAGCGACTTTTTTGCAGAAATAGGATTAATCTCGTTTTCTCCTGATGATATTAAGATTATAAAAGGATCTCCATCTGATAGAAGGAAGTATATTGATTTATGTTTATGTCAAATTGATAAATCATACTTGCTTTATTTGAATAATTATGCAAAATTATTGAAGGAACGCAACGAACTTTTAAAAAAGTGGGAGAATTCAGAGAAACAGTCCATATTTTTAGATATTATTGATGCTAAAATTGCTGAATACGCAATCAGCATTATTGAAAAAAGAGCTAGTTTTATTTCTAAAACGAATTCTTTGTTAAAAAAATATAGTAATATATTAACTGACAATGAAGATAAAGTTGAAATGGAGTATATTCCTAAAGCTAGCGCTGAAAACTATATAAAAGAACTTAAGAATAGGCGAGACCATGATATATATATGCAAACAACCACTTGTGGACCACATAGAGATGAAGTCAACTTCGTTATAAACGATAAAATAGCATCATCAACTGCGTCACAAGGACAAATTAGAAGCGCTGTTTTGTCTTTGAAGTTGTGTTTTTCCAATATGCTAAAGCAAATTAATAAAAATTCAATCATCATAATGGATGATGTATTGAGTGAATTGGACACCAAAAGACAAAAAAAAGTGTTTAAGATGTTTAATAATGATACTCAAATATTTATAACATGTACTTCTATTGAAGGAATCTCTAAAGACTTATTAAATAACAGCAATATTATTGTTGTTGGAAAGGAATAATTATGGAAAATCAAGAAAAGATTGAAAAGAAGCTTGATTCTTTTGATGATAACTCAAAAGAAAGTGAAATTGACAGGGCTCATAACAAAGGAAGTTCGTCTGAAAGTTATGGAGCTTCGAGTATTCAAGTTCTTGAGGGGTTAGAGGCAGTAAGAAAAAGACCTGGTATGTATATTGGTTCTACTGGTCCAAGAGGATTACACCATTTAGTATGGGAAATCGTCGATAATGCGATAGATGAGGCATTAGCAGGCTATTGTACACATATTGAAGTCGAAATTTTACCTGATAATTATATTTGTGTTACAGATAATGGACGTGGTGTACCAGTTGATATTCATAAAAAGACTGGCGAATCAGCTGCAGAACTAGTATTTAGCAAATTGCATGCTGGTGGTAAGTTCGATAGTAGCTCATACAAGGTATCTGGAGGTCTTCACGGTGTAGGTGCTGCCGTAGTTAATGCATTAAGTAAGCATTTAAGAGTAGAAATCCATAAAGATGGTCATATCTATGAACAAGAATATGAAAGAGGAAAGAGATTATATCCAATTAGAAAGATTGGAAATACTCAAAATCACGGAACTCGAGTAATGTTTAGACCTGATGAAGAGATTTTTAAAGAAACAATTGTTTTTGATTACGAAACTTTAAGATTCCGTTTCCAACAATGCGCATTTTTAAATAAAGGTTTAAGAATTTCATTAACTGATAAACGTGTAAAAGAGCCTAAGAGCGTTACATATTGTTATGATGGTGGTATTAGTGAGTATGTTAAGTTCTTAAATGAAACAAAAACTCCAATTCACCCTCAAATTATTTATGTTTCTGGAACTCAAGAGAATATAGAAGTTGAAATTGCTATGCAATATACTGAAGAATATACTAGTAATATATATTCTTTCATTAATAACATTTATACTCCTGAAGGTGGAACTCACGAAGAAGGATTTAGAAATTCTTTAACTAGAGTTTTAAATACATACGGAAGAAGTAATAACTTATTTAGAAAAGATGAAGGATTTAGTGGAGATGACGTACGCGAAGGCTTGACTGCAATTATTAGTTGTAGACATCCAGATCCTCAATTTGAAGGACAAACAAAAGCAAAATTAGGTAATACTGAAGTTAGAAGAATAGCTTCACAGATTTTGCAAGATGGTCTTGACCAATTCTTGAAAGAAAATCCTAATGCAGCAAAGAGTATTATAGAAAAAGCTGTATTAGCAAGTCGTGCTAGAATTGCTGCTAAGAAAGCAAGAGAAGCTACACGTAGAAAAAGCCCACTAGAATCATTGGGATTTGCTTCTAAATTGGCTGATTGCCGTTGTAAGGACCCAAGTAGAGCTGAAATCTATATAGTCGAGGGTGATTCTGCCGGTGGAAGTGCTAAATCAGGAAGAGATAGCGAATATCAAGCAATACTACCATTAAGAGGAAAAGTTTTGAACGTTGAAAAAGCAAGAGTTGATCGTGCATTAAGCAATAACGAAATTTTATCAATGATTCAAGCTTTTGGAACTGGTATAAGTGATGATTTTAACATCGAGTCAGCAAGATATCATAAAGTTATAATCATGACCGATGCCGATGTCGATGGTGCACACATTAGAACATTGCTTTTAACACTATTCTATAGATTTATGAAACCATTAATTGAGATGGGATATGTATATATTGCTCAACCACCTCTTTACAAAATAACACAAGGAAAGAGAGTTGAGTATGCTTATTCAGATGAAGAGTTGCAAAAGACACTAGAAACATTCTCAAATACAAAGACATCAAAACCTGCTATCCAGAGATATAAAGGATTAGGTGAAATGAACCCGGAACAACTTTGGGAAACTACAATGGATCCTAGAAGGAGAACATTGTTACAAGTTAATTTAAGTGATGCTATGGAAGCAGATACTGTATTTAGCATGTTAATGGGTGATGATGTTGAACCAAGAAGAGAGTTCATTGAAGAAAATGCAGTTTATGTAGAGAACTTAGACATTTAGAGGTGATTAAATGGCACAAGATTTTGAAAAAGATGATATTGATCTATTGTTAGAAGGAAAAGATCCTTCTAAAAATGATGATAACGAAAGCATCGAAGATAATATCGAAGATAATAATGATGATAACGAAGAAGTTGATATCATTGAAGAAACATCTGAAGAAGGCGGAGATTCTAATAACGATGATTTATTACCTGAAGTTCATGACAACGGCGTAAAAACAGTTGATTTATCTAGATGCATGCAAAAATCATTCCTTGATTATGCAATGAGTGTTATTGTATCACGTGCAATTCCTGATGTAAGAGACGGAATGAAACCAGTACATAGACGTATTTTATATGGAATGAACGAATTAGGCGTATATAGCGATAAGCCTTATAAGAAATCAGCAAGAATTGTTGGTGACGTAATGGGTAAATATCACCCACATGGTGATTCAGCTATTTATGATTCTATGGTAAGAATGGCTCAAGATTTTAGTTATAGATATCAATTAGTTGATGGACATGGTAATTTTGGTTCTATCGATGGTGATGGCGCAGCTGCAATGCGTTATACTGAAGCTAGAATGAGTAAGATTGCTATGGAACTTTTAAAAGATTTAAATAAAGAGACTGTTGATTTTGTTGATAACTACGATGGAACAGAAAGAGAGCCAGCCGTTTTACCATGTAAGTTCCCTAATTTACTAGTTAATGGTGCAATGGGTATCGCTGTTGGTATGGCTACAAACATTCCAACTCATAATTTAAGAGAAGTAATTGATGGATTACTTGCATTAATTAAGAATCCAAATATAACAATTGAACAATTGATGTATTATATAAAAGGTCCAGATTTCCCTACTGGTGGTTGTATCATGGGTATGACACAAGTAAGAAAAGCATATTTGACAGGAAATGGACAGATTACAATTCAAGCTAAATGTACTATCAAGTCATTAGAAAGCGGTAAGAACGAGATTATCGTTACTGAAATTCCATATCAAGTAAACAAAGCACGTTTAATTGAAAGAATTGCAGAAACAGTAAAAGATAAATTAATTGATGGTATCACCGGTTTACAAGATGAATCATCAATGAAGGGTATGAGAATTGTAATTGAGTTAAGAAGAGACGTTAACCCTAACGTAATTCTTAATAATTTATATAAGCATACACAATTGAGAACTACTTTTGGTATCAATATGTTAGCTTTAGCTGATGGCCAACCTAAAATTTTGAACCTTAAGGAAATGTTAGAATATTATTTAAAGCATCAAATTGAAGTTATTACACGTAGAACTAAGTTTGATCTAGATAAAGCAGAAGCTAGAGCACATGTGTTGGAAGGTCTATTGATTGCTTTAAACGATATCGATGGAGTAATTGAATTAATTAAGAAGTCTAGAACAAGTGAAATTGCAATGGAAGGCTTAATGGCTGAATACAAGTTGACTGAAATTCAAGCAAAAGCGATTCTAATTATGCAATTACAAAAAATTACTGGACTTGAAGTTGAAAAAATTAAAGAAGAATTGGCTCAATTAAGAGATTTAATTAAAGAGTTAAAAGAAATCTTAAAGAGCCCAGCTAAGAAGCAAGAAATAATTATAAAAGAATTAACCGAGATAAGAGATAAATATGGTGATGACAGAAGAACTGAAATTGATCCTGAAGGTGATGGAGAAATTGAAGACGAAGACTTGATTCCTGTTGAAGATGTAATTATCACTGTAACTAGCAAGGGTTATGTAAAGAGAATGACTGTTGACACATATAGAGTTCAAAACCGTGGAGGTAAGGGTGTAACTGGTGCTAAAATGGTTGATGATGACTATGTTGAGCAAGTTATTTACACATCAAGTCACGACACATTGCTATTCTTTAGTAATTTAGGTAAGGTTTATAAATTAAGAGCATTCCAAATCCCATCTGCTTCAAGATTAGCTAAAGGATTGCCAGTTGTTAATTTACTAAACTTCGAAGAAACAGAAAGATTAGCTGCTATTCTAAACTTTAATGAAAAAGAAGAAACAGATGGATACTTGTTGTTTGCTACAAGACGAGGAATTGTTAAGAAAACAGAATTATCTGCGTTTAAAAATATAAGAGCTAACGGAATCAAAGCTATTCTATTAGCAGAGGATGATGAATTATTCCAAGTTGAATTAACAGACGGCGAAAAAGATATCATTTTGGGAGCTTCTAATGGAAAAGGAATTAGATTTAGTGAAAGTGATATCAGACCAATGGGTAGAATTTCTGCTGGTGTAAGAGGAATTAAAGTTGAAAAACCAGATATGGTTGTTGGAATGGCTATTGTAAGTACAGATGGTGACGAAATCGTAATCGTAACAGATAAAGGTTACGGAAAACGTACTAATGTTGACTCATTTAGAGTACAAGTTCGTGGAGGTAAGGGTGTTAAAGCTCTTAATTTAACCGCTAAGAACGGAAAGATGGCTGCATTGCTTACTGTAAAAGGTGATGAAGACTTAATGATTATTACTGATAAAGGTATGATTATTAGAACACATCTTGAACAAATTCTTACAATAGGTAGAGATACACAAGGCGTTAAAGTTATTCAATTAAACGAAGGTCAAAAGGTTGCTAACATAACAATTGTTCCTAGAAGCGAAGAGGAAGAAGAAATTGACTTCGATGAGGTTGAAAACGAAATTGATAATGGTCTACAATTTGATATCGGATATCAATTTGAGGACGATGAAGAAAACGATATTTAAGAATAAAGTTGCTTGAAATAGAAATAGTAAATAAAACACCCTTTTTTAGAGAGATATCGGTCGGTGTAAGATATTAAAGGTGCTTATTGAATCTAACTATTAGACTTATAAACATTTTAAAAGAGAGAAAAGCAGATATGCTTTTAAATAGGGTGGCACCGCGGATTTATTCGTCCCTAATTATTTATTAATAAATTAACTTTATGCAAAAAGTTTTCTTTATTTAAATAATAGGGACTTTTTACATAAAAAAAAGGAGAAGAAAAATGATTGATATTAAATTTTTAAGAGCAAATCCTGAAATTGTAAAAGAAAACATAAGAAAAAAATTTCAAGATAAAAAATTACCACTAGTTGATGAAGTAATTGCTTTAGATGAAGAATCTAGAAAAGTAAAAAGTGAAGCAGATGCAATTAGAGCAGCAAGAAATACTCTAAGTGCTTCTATCGGCTCATTAATGAGAGAGAAGAAAGTTGAAGAAGCTTATAAAATAAAAGAACAAGTAACAGAAAATAATAAGAGATTAGTTGATCTAGAAGCTAAGGAAGAAGAATTAGCTCAAAAGATTAAGAAAATAATGATGACTATTCCAAATATTATTGATCCTTCTGTTCCAATTGGAAAAGATGATAGCGAAAACGTTGAAAGAGAAAGATTTTTGGAACCAAAAGTCCCTGAATTTGAGATTCCATATCATTTAGATATAATGGAAAAAGTAAATGGTATCGATTTGGATAGTGCTAGAAAAGTCGCTGGAAACGGATTCTATTATTTAATGGGCGATATTGCAAGATTAGAATCAGCAGTTTTAACATATGCAAGAGATTTTATGATTGGAAAAGGATTCACTTATTGTATTCCTCCATTTATGATTAGAAGTAACGTTGTTACGGGCGTTATGAGTTTTGATGAAATGGATGCAATGATGTATAAAATTGAAGGAGAAGATTTATATTTAATTGGAACAAGTGAACACTCTATGATTGGTAAGTTTATCGATACAATTAATAAAAAAGAAAATCTTCCTTATACATTGACTTCTTATTCACCATGTTTTAGAAAAGAAAAAGGAGCTCATGGAATTGAGGAAAGAGGCGTATATAGAATTCATCAATTCGAAAAACAAGAAATGATAGTTGTTTGCGAACCAGAAGATTCAATGAAATGGTTTGAAAAGTTATATAGTTATACTGTTGAATTATTTACAAGTATGCAAATACCTGTAAGAACATTAGAATGTTGTAGTGGAGATTTAGCTGACTTAAAAGTAAAGAGTATTGATGTTGAGGCATGGAGTCCTCGACAAAAGAAATATTTTGAAGTAGGTAGTTGTTCAAACTTAGGAGATGCACAAGCAAGAAGACTTGGTATTAGAATTAAGGGTGAAAATGGGAACTATTTTGCTCATACATTAAATAATACTGTTGTAGCTCCACCAAGAATGTTAATTGCATTACTTGAAAATCATCTACAAGCCGATGGAAGTATTAATATTCCAGAAGTATTAAGACCATATATGGGCGGAAAGACAACAATTAAATAATGAAAGACGAATTAAAGAATAAATTACCCCTTTTTACACTGATTGCGAGTATAACTTCCTTGGCGATGACATTAATTAGTTTTGTCATCCCACTAGTAATAATTGGTATTGTATTAGGTGTAATTAGTACGACTCTAAGCATCTTATGTATTTGTAAGAATTATAAAAAGGTAGGAAGAGTAGGTTTAATTTGTAGCATAACTTCTATTATAATTGAAATTGTATTTGTTTGGATGTATTTATCCGCAAATTAAAAAAGGTATAACTTAGGTTATACCTTTTTATAAAGCAATTTTATTTGCTAGCTCAACAAATTGTTCTTTAGATAATTCATTTTTGTCAAATTTGATATCAAAACTATCGTTTTCATATCTTGGAATGATATGAATATGGAAATGTTTAACTGTTTGACCAGCTAATTCACCTGAATTATTTAAAATATTAACAGCCTTTACTCCTAATTTCTCTTTAATATTGATAGATAGTTTTCTAACAACATCAAAAATATGTTTAGCATAGTCGCTATCAATTGAGAATATGTCATCAAAATGTTGTTTTGGAACAACTAAAGTATGACCTATTGTTGTTTGAGATATATCTAAGAAAGCTAGGCACTTATCATCCTCATATATTTTATAAGAAGGAATATTGCCATTTGCAATTTCACAAAAAACACACATAGTAAAATACCACCTTTCTATTTTGATTATATTATCAAATATAAAATAAAGCAAGAATAATTATTGGTCTTATTTAGAAAATGTGGTAAAATTGTCACAAGAGGTAATTATGAAAAAATATACAATTAAGAAAATAACAACAATATCAATTCTTGTGGCAATTTGCGTTGCAATATCAATTATTGATTCATTGATATCTGGCTTTATTATTCCTTTTATGCCAGGAGTTAAATTAGGATTATCAAATGTAATCATTTTAATTATATTATATCAATACAGATTTGATGTAGGTCTCGTAGCTACTATAATAAAATCAATAATTGTTGGATTACTATTTTCCGGTATTACTACATTTATTATAGGCTGTACTGCATCGCTAGTTAGTTTTTTATTAATGTATTTAGCAAAACGTTTATTAAAGGATAATGTGTCAACTGTAAGTATTAGTTTAATTGGTGGTCTAAGTCATATATTAACGCAACTTTTAATAGTTTCTTTAATATATAAACTAGGATCTATTGTATTTTTATATGGTGTTTATTTAATTTTGATATCAATTGGTACAAGTATTATTGTTGGATTGGTGTCAATAAAATGTAACAATTTAATGACTAAGATAAATGAGAGGTTTGAAAATGATAGGTAGATTTATACATTGTGCTGATATCCATTTAGGTGCTCAACCATTAAAAATAGAGGAAAGATATAACGATTTCTTTAATACGTTTTCGTCTATAATTGATTATGCAATCAAAAACGATATTAAATTATTGTTAATTAGTGGAGATTTATTTCATATTAAGAATATAAATTCAAAAACTCTATTAAAAACAACACAAATTCTTCAAAGAGCAAAGGAAAATAATATTTATGTGCTTGTGATTGAAGGCAATCATGACAAAGCATTCTACGTTGATGAGGATTCGTGGCTAATTTTCTTGAAAGAAAGCGGATTAATCATTTTGTTAACTCACAAACTTGAGAATGGAAGAATAATAGATCTTGATTTTTATGAGAATGAATGCATTCAAGTGTTTGGTGTTGGATATTTAGGTTCCGCTACTGAAAACCATATTGAGGAAATTAAGACTATTATTAATAAAAAGAAAGATTCAAAGAAATACACTGTATTGATGTTACATGCAGCTGTAGATAAATTGACAAATTCTGACTTAGCATCAGTAAAAAAAGAAACAATAAATGAATTAGCTGATTGTGTTAACTATTTAGCGTTAGGACATATTCATTCTACATATGGAGAAGGATTTTTTCATAATCCTGGTTCTATAGAAAGAATAAGGGTTGATGAGAATCCAAAACCAAAAGGGTTCTATGATGTTATTGTAGAAGATAAGAAAGAAGCGGTCAACTTTATTGAGTTAGATACTAGAAAATATGTTTCAAAAACAATTAAGTTTGATAATAATAACGCAGGTAATGAGGTTGAGTTTATAGATTATCTCAAAAATTATGATTATAGCGAGTTAAAAGATGGATCTGTTCTTGTTATTAATTTGCATGGTAATTTAGATTGGAACACATTACTAGTTAATTTTGAGGCTTTAAAAGAAGAACTAAAATCAAAGTATAATTTACTTTATGTTGAGATTAATAATTATATTAATATATTTGAAGATGAATTGAATTCAGATGATATCGATTTTACTCAAATCGAACGAAATGAGATAAAGAAAGAGTTGGAAAATTATTATCCAAATATTAACATCGATAATATATTAAATAATACAGTTCAATTAAAAGATTCAATTATTAATAAAGAAAGTAATGAATCAATACTTGAAGTATTGTATCAAAGCGAGGTATTCAATGAAAATTAGAAGACTAAGCTTAGAAAATTATAAGAGTTATAAAAACGCAACAATTAATTTTGATGAAGGAATTAATTGTATTTTAGGAAAGAATGGTGCTGGAAAATCAACAATTATTGAAGCAATTGGAACTACGCTTTTCAATTACGATATCAGAAAAAGTCAATTTCAAGTAAGGTATGGAGAAAAAAATGCTAAACTCGAATTAGAATACGAAGGTAAAGATGGAACTATATATATTATTACTAAAAAAATAGGTAATAATAGTTCTATTAAGATTAAGAATTTAAATACTAATGAAATAATAGAAAACGCAAGTAATGTTTATACTTATGTTAAGGAAACATTAGGTATTAAGCAAGAGAGAAGTCTTCCTGAAATATATAAGGAGATAATTGCTGTTCCTCAAGGCGAGTTTGTATCTGTGTTTTTAGAAACAGAAGCTGAAAGAAAGAAAAAAATTGATAACTTATTTAATCTAGATATATATAACGATATTTGGAAAAAGCTAGGTGAGATTGAATCGTTAAATAGAGAAAATATCAGTTCTGTTGAGAAAGATAAAAAGTATTTAGATGGACAAGTTGTAGATATTGAAGAAGTAAGAGATAATGTAAACAAGGCAAATGAGTCTATTAATTTAACAAACGGTATAATTGAAAATATCAATAATGACATAAAAGATATTTCTAATAAAATAAGTGAACAAAACGATATAAAAAATCGACTTGATGAAAAACAAAGCAAATATAATGAGTTAGAAAAGAATATTAATATACTAGATGCCGAGATTTCTACTCTAAATGGGGCTTTAATTGATATAAACAAATCAATTGAAATGGTCAATACTAACAAGGAAGCTTATGAAAAGTATAATAATTATGTTGAAAAAGAGAAAGAACAAGACGAAAGAATAAAAGAATTCAATGAAAAGAATAGTGCTTTGACTGAGGAAAAATCAAACTTAAAGATTTTTAAGGAAAGAGTTAAAAGTAATGATGAGATTATAAATAAGAATAATTTTAAAATTGGTGGAATTGAATCAGAAAAAGCCTCATTAATTAAGACTATTTTCGAATTGGAAAACAACCTTGAACAGTTAAAAATTGATTATAATAAGTTCGAAACATCTGTAAATGAATTTGAAAGCTCAATTAATGATGAAAAGTCAAGCCTAAAAGAGATAAATAACAATTATCTTAAGATTAATTTAGAATATCAAACAGTTTGCAATTTTAGAAATGTTGATATCGATGAAATAGAATCATGCATTGAAAGTATTAAGAAATCAAAGCAAGTTAAAAAAGGACTAGATGACAAAATTAAAGAGTTAAACGATCAATTATCTATGTCAAAAGCCACTAAACTGAATATTGAAAAGAATATGGCATCCTTACAAGAGGGTCGCTGCCCAATATTTAATAATACTTGCTCAAATTTGGGAGATAATAATTTAATTGTATTGTTAGCCGAAGAGACTGAGAAGATAAAAAGATTAAGCGAAGAATCTGAAAAATTATCTAGTGATTTATCAAAATATGAGGATTTGGATTCTCAACTTTACACTTTAAACTATAATAAAGAACACTACCATCAATATCTTGAAACATCTAATAGATTGATTAATGATATTAAAAATCTTAATTTATTCAATATAGAAAATATAGGAATAGAGGAAGCTTTAAAAAAGATAGAAGAGATAATTAAAGAAAAAGAAAACAAAATAAGTCTAAAAGAAAAACAATTAGAAACTAAGAAGAAAGAGTTATTTAAATCAAATACTGAAATTGTTAATAAAAATGCAGAGTTTGGTGGAAAAAAACTTGAGTTATCTAATGAAAATAAAGATATTGAGGAATGTAAGAACCAAATTAAGGCAGCAGAAAAGGATAACGTTGAAGTGCAAAAAAACATTGATGAATGCAACAACAAGATTAAAGAACTTAATGCTGCGATTAATAAGCTTAAAGACTGTAATGATTTAAAACAATACTATATTAATATGCAAGGCACTGTTAAACAAGGTCATGATCTATATATGAAAAATGTTGAAAATGCCTCAAAGTATGACGAAAAGATCAGCCAAATTAATGGTAAGAAAACCAAAAAACAAAACATTATAAATAGTTTTAATGAATTAAAAGAAGAGATATCTGATATCAAGATACATTTCAATAATGATGAATATGAGAAAAACAAGGAATTATTAGGAACTTTACAAGGTGATTTGGTGAAAAATGAAGCATTGTTAAACGAGTTTAAAAAACAATACACTAATGCATCGGCACAGTTAGCACAAAAAGAAAAAATAGTAAATGATATTCAAGAAAAAGAGAAACTAATTGATAAATATGGAAAGGTTAACGATTATATTGTGGCAGTTCGCAATATAATGAAAAATTTACCAAAAGAATTATCAAGACGATATAGAGAAAGTATTTCTCAAATGTCTACAATTTTCTATCAAAAGATATCTAAAGAAAATGTCTCTATTGAATTGGATGAAACATACAGAGTGCTTGTTATTGATAACGAAAAGAAGTCAAATAAGAAGGAAATGAGTCAATTATCTGGCGGAGAACAAATGAGTCTAGCGATATCTATTAGAATATCAATGCTTAAATACTTTGCAGGAATAGATATGTATTTCTTAGATGAACCAACTGTTAATCTAGATGTTGATAGAAGGTTTGAAATTGCCGATGTAATAAAAGATTATAGTAAAGAATTGAGACAATTGTTTGTAATTAGTCATGATGATACGTTTGAATCAATTACAACAAATATTTTAAAGATTGAAAAAGTAAACAACGAAAGCGAACTGGGTTAGCATTTATTTTTGTTTTACAAAAGAATTGTAATATGTTATACTCATATATTAAGAGGTTATAAATATGGAAAAAAAGTATTTTGAGATTTATAAAAAGATAAGTGAGTATGGAACAATTATAATTCACAGGCACGAAAGACCTGATGGTGATGCTATTGGAAGTCAAATAGGATTAAGAGAAGCTATTAAACAAACTTTCCCCTATAAGAAAGTTCTAATGGCTGGAGACACAAACGAACGTTTTTCATTTATTGGAAAAATGGATGATATCAAGGACAGCGATTATAATCAGGCATTAGTAATAATTTTAGATACAGGAGACGACTTTTTAATAAGTGATGAAAGATATAAATTAGGTAGATATTTAATTAGAATTGATCATCATATGTTTAAAAATAGTTTTGCTGACCTTGAATTGATTGATTCAGATGAAATATCTTGTTCTACAATTATTGCAAAAATGGTTTTTGCTACAAAAATGAGATTGAATTCAGCTGGTGCAAGAGCTTTATATCTAGGAATGGTTACTGATAGTGGTAGATTTAGATATGATGGCTTAACTCAAGAAACATTTGAAGTTGCCGGCAAACTAATCAAATATGGTTTCAATTATTTAGATCTTTACAATAATATTTATTCAGAAGACTTAAAGATCGTAAAGTTGAGAGCCGAATTGATATCAAAATTTGTCATTTCTCCTAAAGGAGTTGCTTATTTAATCAATACAACCGAAGATATTAAAAAATATGATATCGATATCTTTACAGTATCAAGAGGTATGGTTAATATAATGAGCGGTATAAGAGGAATCGATGTTTGGGCTAACTTTACCCAAGATGAAGACGGACAATACATCGTTGAATTAAGATGTAACTCTAAGTATTCTGTTAATGGAGTTGCTACAAAGTTTGGTGGCGGAGGTCATAAACAAGCAAGTGGATGTATGATTGCATCATATGATGAGATAAAGCTAGTAATAGCTGAATTGGAAAAATTACTTGAGGAATAATGGTGAAGAAAATGAGTAATGAAATCATTAAGAACATTATTGACACAATACAACAATATCAAACAATCATAATTCACAGACATCTTAGACCTGATGGAGATTGTATTGGGACATCTCTTGGCTTAAGAGAAGTTTTAAGAAATTCATTTCCTGATAAAAAAGTATATAGTGTTGGTGGCGAAATGCCAGACTTTCTAAAGTTTTTAGGTTCTGAAGATATTATTGATGATTCAATGTATAAAGATGCATTAGCTATTGTTGTCGACACAGCTGTAAGTGATAGGATTGTTGATGAAAGATTCAAACTTGCAAAGCAAATTATTAAAATTGATCACCATATTGTTATAGACAATTATGGAAGTATCAATTATGTTGAGGAAGAAGCTGGCGCTTGTAGCTTATTAATAACAAAAATGTGTATGGAGTTTCCAAATATTTTAAAAATAAATAAGGAAGCTGCGCGATATTTGTATACAGCATTTGTAACCGATACCGGAAGATTTTCTTTTGGCATAGATGGAGCTACATTGAGACAAATTGGTTTTTTATTGGATCAAGGAATTGATATTCAAACAATTTATGCAAATTTATATACCAAGAAAAAAGAAGATCTTAAATTCTATGGTTGGGTATACGATAATTTTGAAGTAACTGAGAATGGTGTTGCATATATTTATATTGATAAAGACGTAAAAAAGAAGTTCAAAATGAGCAATGAAGAAGCATCAGCCACTGTTAGCAAACTAGATTCTATTAAGGGTTCATTAATTTGGATATTATTCAATGAACAAGATGAAGAAATAAGAGTAAGATTGCGATCTAGATATATCGGTGTTGATAAATTAGCTAATAATTACCGTGGTGGTGGACACGAGAATGCTTCTGGTGCAACAGTATATTCGAAAGACGAAGCAATGAAATTAATTTCTGAAGCAGATGTATTATTAAAAGAGTTTAAAAAACAAAATGGAGATAAGTTCTAATGAAGTTTTTGATTACTAATGATGACGGATACAACGCAATTGGTATCAAAAAGCTTGTATCATATGCTATGCAATATGGAGAAGTATATGTTATTGCTCCTAAGTATCAACAATCTGGCAAAAGTCATTCATTAACGATGAGAAGACATTTTGAAATAAAACAGGTTGAAGACATTTTGCCTGGCGTTAAGACATGGTATGTTGATTCTACACCGGCTGATTGTGTAAGAATAGCAAAGTATTTACTTAATTTAGATATTGATGTTGTTTTATCAGGAATCAATGACGGATATAATATAGGGGATGATATTTTATATTCAGGAACAACAGCTGCTGCAACTGAAGCAGCGCTCTGTGGATATAAGGCAATTGCATTTTCGACAGGGATGAGCGATTTGAATCGAATTGATGAAAACTTTGGTATAGTCTTTGATTATGTTATGAAAAACAAGATTTTTGATAAGTGGTGCTTGTTTAATGTTAATATTCCAATCGATGCAAAGGAAATAGTATTTGCAAAACAAGGTAGGCTACATTATTATCCTGAGTATTGTTTAGATGAAGATGGGTTGGTCGACCCAAAAGCAATTGTTTTATGGACAAGATTAGACAATGATGCAACTGATGTTGATATGCTTCATAATGGATATATTACTATTACACCACTAACTGTGAATAGAACCAATTATGAAATTCTAGATGTGTTTAAAAAATAATAGTTGAATTATAAACAAAAAAGGTATAAAATCTAATAGAATTAATTGGAGGAACAAAATGGACGAGAAAAACTTATACGCTGAAATGTCTCTTTTAGAAATTGCTGAACAAGTTATGAAGAAAAAGAGAAAACCTCAATCATTAGATAGTATCACTGCTGAAGTTTTCAGTAAAAAAGGATTAAGTATGACAGATTATGCTGCAATTGCACAATTTGAACTTGATTTTATGATTAGTGGTATCTTTATTTATTGCTACGAAGATGGCAAAAATCAATATTGGGATTTAAAATGTCGTAAACCTTCTTCTTATCTTGATAAAGATGGTGGATATGTTGATCCATATGAAGAAGATGAAGATGTTAAGAATAATGAATTGAAAGATGATATTGATTATGATGATAAGTCTATCGTAATCGAAGATGAAGAAGATGAAACCGAAGACGATGAAATTCAAGAAGAATTAGGTTTAATTAGTGATGATTCTGAAACATCTGAAGTTGTTAACGAAGAATATGAAGGTGGCGACGAAGATGAAGATGAAGAAGAGACTAATGACGAAGTAGAAGACTTAAGTGAAGAATTTGAAAAATAGAGGAAAAAATAATTCCTCTTTTTTTGCAAATATATAGATTTATAATAAAAAATAAAGTAAAATTAAATAGAATATTATTAACAGGGGAGGACGGAGCTATGTTAACTGATATTGAAATTATTAAACAAAGTAAAATGAAGAAAATCGATGATGTCATTAAAGGATATGACATTAAGGAAAGCGAGTTATACCATTATGGAAATTATATGGCTAAACTTGATTTGGGTATTTTTGATCGATTAAAAGACAAAAAAGATGGTAAATTAATCTTAGTAAGTGCAATTACACCTACACCAACAGGAGAAGGTAAGTCAACAACTACTATTGGTCTTGTTGATGCGATGAATATAATTGGTAAATCATGTGTTGGAGCCATTAGAGAACCATCATTAGGTCCAGTATTTGGTGTTAAAGGTGGTGCTGCTGGTGGCGGATATGCTCAAGTCAATCCAATGGTTGATTTGAATTTACATTTCACTGGTGATTTACACGCAATGACTACTGCAAACAATTTAGTTAGTGCTGTAATAGATAACTATTTATATCAAGGCAATCCTTTAAACATTAATCCAGAACGTATTACTTGGAAGAGATGTATGGATTTAAATGATAGAGCATTAAGAAAGGTTACTGTTGGTCAATCAAGTAAAAAAGAAGTTAAAAGAAATGACTATTTTAACATCACTGTTGCTTCTGAAATAATGGCTATTCTATGTTTATCTACTTCTGTAAAGGATTTAAGAGAAAGATTAGATAGAAGTATTGTTGCTTATACATATGATGAAAAACCTATCACAATCAAAGATTTAGGTATCACAGGATCTTTGATGGTACTATTAAAAGATGCAATCAAACCAAATGTAATTCAAACTTTGGAAAATAATTTAGTATTTGTACATGGCGGTCCATTTGCAAATATTGCTCATGGTTGTAATTCAATTCTTGCAACTCGTTTAGCACTAAAGGTTAGCGATTATGTAATTACAGAGGCTGGTTTCGGTGCCGATCTAGGTGCAGAAAAGTTTTTGGATATTAAATGTAGAGAAGCTGGTTTAAATCCTTCACTTGTTGTTCTTGTTGCTACAATTAAAGCTTTAAAATATCATGGCGGAGTTGAATTAGCTAAACTTAAAGAAGAAAACGTAGAAGCATTAGAAAAAGGATTAGAAAATTTAGAAAAACATTTAGAAACAATTACTTTCTTTGGTTTAAAGAGTGTTATTGCAATTAATAAATTCTTAACTGATACTGATGCCGAAATCGAAGTATTATATAAGTGGGCTAAAAAACACAATGTAAGCATTGTTTTGAGTGAAGTTTACGAAAAAGGTGGCAAAGGTGGAGTTGAATTGGCAGAAGCTGTTGTAAAAGAACTTGAAAAAGATTCTGCAAAATACCAACCTTTATATGATTTAAATGATTCAATTTATGATAAGATTAGCAAGATTGCTACGAAAGCATATGGAGCAAGTAATGTTGCATATAGCGATGAAGCAAAGAAAACAATTGATAAATTAAGTAAAACTGAAGCAAAAAACTATTATGTTTGTATGGCAAAAACACCTAATTCATTAACTGATGATATGAAAGTAATTGGTAGACCAAGAAACTTCACAATAAATGTAAAAGAAGTTCGTATTTCTACTGGAGCTAAATTTATTATTTGTTTAACTGGTGCTATTATGACAATGCCTGGTTTATCAAAAGAACCAATGGCATTAAAGATTGATATGGATGAAAACTTCAATGTGTATGGATTGATGTAAAAGAGGGATAATATGTATATAATTGACGGTAAAGAAGTTAGTAAAAAAATTAAAGAAGAAGTAAAACAAGATGTATTAGCTCATGGTTATACTCCATGCTTACTTGTTATTATCGTAGGCGATAATCCAGCGAGTCAAATCTATGTTTCTTCAAAGGAAAAAGCATGTAAGAAGGCAGGAATTGAATCAAAAACAATAGCATTGCCTGGAAATGCTTCTCAAAAAGAATTGATTAATGAAATTGTTAAGGCAAATAAAGATAAGAGTATTAATGGTATCTTAATTCAATTGCCTTTACCAAGTCATATGAATGCGAAAGAAGTTATTGATGCAATTGATCCAGAAAAAGATGTTGATGGATTGCATGTAGTAAACCAAGGAAAGTTATTATTAGATGAAAAAGGTATCGTTCCTTGTACTCCAAAAGGCATTATGACTCTATTAGATGAATATCATGTTGATTTAGCTGGTAAGAACGCTGTCGTTATTGGTAGAAGTATGTTAGTTGGTAAACCAATAGCATTATTATTACTTCAAAGAAACGCAACTGTTACAATTGCTCATTCAAAAACAAAAAATTTAAAAGAATTATGTTTAAATAGCGATATAATTGTTGCTGCAGTAGGAAAACCAAAAATGATTACTGCTGATATGGTTAAAGAGGGCGCAGTTATAATTGATGTTGGAATTAATAGACTTCAAGATACTATCGTTGGTGATGTAGACTTTTATAATGTAAGTAAAATTGCCTATAGAATTACTCCTGTACCAGGCGGAGTAGGACCAATGACAATTGCATCATTATTACAAAACGTTGTTGAATGTTATAAAAGACAAAATAATATTGTAGATTAGGATAAAAAATGAAATTAATTGTTGGATTAGGTAATCCTGGAAGAAAATATAAAAAGACAAGACATAATGTTGGCTTTATGTTTCTTGATAAAATTGCCGACGATTTGCATTTAAAATTCAAATTGGATGCCGCAAAAAAGTGTGAAATTGCAGAAACTATATTAGATAATGAAAAGATTATACTAATTAAACCACAAACATTTATGAATTTAAGTGGAGAATCAGTTCTTGCAGTTTCAAAATATTACGGAATTGATAGCAATGATATATTAGTTTTTCATGATGATATGGATTTAGATGTTGGACGCTTAAGAATTAGAAAAAGTGGAAGTAGTGCAGGACATAAAGGTCTGCAAAACATTATTGATTTATTTGGCACTAACGAAATTGCCCGAGTTAAAGTGGGAATATCTAAACCAGTTGGAGAACTAGTCGTTAATTATGTGTTAGGAGATTTTTCAAAAGAAGAAAGAATTGAATTAGAATTCTTTATTGAGAAAGCCCTAGATATTGTTAAAGATTTTAATAAAATAAGTTTTGAAGAATTAATGAGTAAATATAATAAATAAGTAGGTTTTGTTATGAGTAAATGTATTGAGTTATTTACCTCAAATAGCAATGTACAATTTATCTTAAATGAAACGATATCAAAATGTAATGTATTAGTTGAAAACTCTACTGATGATATAAATTGTCTATTAACTGCTGCAATATTTAAGAATAATAGCAGTAGAATTGTATTCTATGTAGCAAGTAATGTATATAAAGCTACTTTATGTTACGATAAAATCGGTAAGATTATTGGATATGAAAATATTAATCTTTATGCGATTGATGAAGTGGTTGCTAGCGAAGTAGATGCTACAAGTAGTGAATTTAAATCAGAGAGAATTAACACAATTAAGTCAATATTGTCTGATGAACATAAGGTTGTAGTGACACATATCAATGCTGTGTTACGAGACCTTATTCCATCAAAGACATTTATTGATAATGTGATATCTATCAATGAAGGTTGTACAATTGATTCAAAACAACTAATAAAATCCCTAATATCAATGGGATATCATAAGTCCCCAACTACTAATGTAGTTGGTGATTTTAGCGTTCGTGGTGGTGTAATTGATATTTATCCAATTAATTGCATTAAACCAGTGCGATTAGATTTGTTTGATGATGAGGTTGAAAAGATTAAGTATTTTGATTCAAACACTCAAAAGAGTATTAAAGATGAAGTATTAAAATCAGTTGAAATATATCCAAATTGTGAATTAATATATAATAATCCAGATGAAGTGATATCAAAAATAAACGCTGATGTAAAGACAAATAGTTTATTAAACGAGATAAATAAAGATTTAGAAGATATCAAAAATTACAATATAAGCGAAAAGATGCACAAGTATTTGTATTATATGACTGATAATTGTGAAAACATATTTGATTATTCGAAAGATAAGATATGTTTATTTGATGATGTAAACGAATTATCCGATAATTATGAGAAAACAATTATTGAATTCACTAATTTTATGATGAATAAGGAAGCAAATAATCTTAAACTGGCGTACTTTAATGATTTTTATACCGCATTTATGAATGATAGGAATGTATATCTAAATAAATTAGGGAAAACAATAGATAAAGAAATAAGAGTATCAAACAAAATAAATATCAATGGAAGTATAGTAAATTACTATCAAAATGATATCAAATTGTTGGCTCAAGAGATCAAAAACAATAAAAAGAACCACTATTATCTTTGTGCAAATAATGAAGAGCATAAGAGGATGCTTATTGAAACGTTAGGTTATAATGGGTTGACAATAAAAGATGTTGATTTCATTACGGATGAAAATGCAATAAGCTTTGCATTCTCGAGCGGATTAGTATTTATTGAAGAGTCGAAAATCTATAAAAAGATGGCTCTTAAGAGTACTAAATATAGAAGTACTTACCAAAATACTGAATCAATAAATTCAAAAGACGATATTAAACCAGGCGATTATGTTGTTCACTATGATTATGGAATTGGAAGATATAATGGAATTAAAACTATTAATTTTAATGATATCGCAAATGACTATTTATCTATAACATATGGCAATATGGATATTTGCATTCCAGTTGATAAGATTAATCTATTAGAAAAATATCAGACTGAAGAAGGTTTTGCTCCAAAACTAACTAATATTGGAACTGGCGAGTGGGAAAAAAAGAAATCTAAAATCAAAGAAAAAATCGAAAATATTGCAAGAGATCTAATATTACTTCAAGCAGTCAGGGAGACAAAAAAAGGATATAAATACGATAGTGACGACGAAATACAAGAAAGCTTTGAAAATGACTTTGAATTTGTTGAGACGAAAGACCAGTTAGATGCTATAAATAGTATTAAAAAGGATATGGAGGATGGAAAAATCTTCGATAGACTTGTGTGTGGTGACGTTGGATATGGAAAAACAGAAGTAGCAATTAGGGTTGCTATGAAAACTGTGTTAAATGGAAAACAAGTTGCGTACTTAGCTCCAACTACAATACTTACAAGACAGCATTATTATACATTTAAAGAAAGAATGGAAAAGTATGGTGTTAAAGTCGAATTGATTAACCGTCTTGTTAAACCTAAAAAGCAAAAACAAATAGTTGAAGGATTGAAAAATGGTTCTATTGATGTGGTTATTGGAACACATGCATTGTTAAATGATAAAATTCAATACAAAGACCTCGGTTTATTAATAATTGATGAGGAACAAAGATTTGGTGTAACTCATAAAGAGAAAATAAAACAATATAGAAATAACGTTAATGTTTTAACTTTAACAGCAACACCAATTCCAAGAACGTTGCAAATGTCAATTATGGGTGTTAAACAAATGAGTTTAATTGAAACACCACCTCAAAATCGATATCCAATTCAAACATATGTATTAGAAAGAAACGATGCAGTAATAAGAGAAGCAATTTATAATGAACTTGCAAGAAGCGGACAAGTATTTTATTTACATAATAGAGTTAAAGATCTTGAGCTTGTTGCAAAAAGAATACAAGAAGAAGTCCCTGAAGCTAGAATTGGTATTGCTCATGGCCAAATGGGAAAAAGTGAATTAGAAGATACTATTCAAGATTTCATTGACAGAAAGTATGACGTTTTAATTTGTACAACAATAATTGAGACAGGAATTGATATTCCAAACACAAATACTTTAATTATTGATATGTCTGATAAACTTGGTCTTGCGCAAATGTATCAGATTAGGGGTAGAGTTGGAAGAAGTGATAGAGTTTCTTACGCATATTTTATGTATGATAAGAGTTCAATTCTAACTCCAGAAGGTGAAGCAAGGTTAGAAGCTATCAAAGAATTCACTAGTTTAGGTAGTGGATACAAAATTGCTGTTAGAGATTTGATTATTAGAGGTGCTGGCGATTTTCTTGGTAAAGAACAATCCGGATTTATGGATACTGTGGGTTTAGATTTGTATATTAAATTACTTGATGAATGTATGAATGAGGTTAAAGGAATAAAATTTGAAACAACCGAAGAGTCAAATTATATTAATAACATTGAAATTTCAAAGCATGTCAGTGACGAATATGTAAATGATGAAGAAATTAAGATATATATTCATAAGAGAATAGCATCAATTGAAACAAAAGAGGATAAAGAGTCGGTAATTAATGAATTTAAAGATAGATTTGGAGAAATTAATAATGAATTAATGACCTATATTGAAAAACAATACTTAGATTCTTTGGCAAATAAATATGGTATTGAAAGAATTGATTTAAATGATTTTAAAGTAAATGTAGTATTCTCGAAAGAGCAATCTAAAACCATTAATGGTACAGATATAATGAAAATTGTATTTAAAATGGGAGAAGATTATTCAATACAATATAGAAATTCAAAATTTGTTATACAAATTAATAGAATAACTAATTGGAATACTTGGATTAAAAATCTTAATGGTATTATTGAGGAACTTTTCTGCAAAGACAAGGCAGTTGCAAAAATGTGATGAATGTGTTATAATCTAATAGAAGAGGTTGAAAAAATGGAAAAAATAGCAATTATGACAGATGTTAACGCTGGATTAGATTATGATGATAAACATTATGATATAACAGTGTTAAGATCTATGATTAATTTTGGCGATGAACATTATATTGATGGCATCGAGATTAAAGCAAAAGAATTTTATAAGAGATTGCAAAAGACAAAGGTTATTCCTTCTACTTCAGCGCCTACTGTTGGTGAAACAATGCAATATTTGGATAAAATGATATCTGAAGGATATACTGATGTTATTATGTATGCAATTAGTTTTAAATTATCTTGTATTGGAACAATGGTTGAAAGTTTAATAGATGAATATAAAGATAAAATTAATATTCACGTTGTTGACACTAAAACATCTGTTTCAAGTCAAGCTTATATGGCTAAAGTAGCTTATGAAATGGCTCGAGATGGAAAATCAGTTCAAGAAATATTAGATTACAGTAATTACTTAATTGAACGCGAACAAGTATATTTCGTTGTTGATGACTTAATGTATCTTGTTAAGAATGGTAGATTAAGCGGTGTAGCAGGAGCTATAGGTTCATTGTTACAAATTAAGCCAATTCTAGAGATTAATAAAGATGGTTATATTGTTATTAAACAAAAAGAAAGAACTCAAAGAAGAGCTTTAGAAGCTTTAAAGAAATTATTCATTGAAAAAACAAAGAATTCTAATAATGTTATATTAACTGTATATCATACATGTAGAGAAGAAGATGCTAATAATTTATTAGCTGAGTATATGAAGGAATTCCCATGCATTAAAGAAGGAAATGTAAGTATGATTTCTCCAGCTGTTGGAGCACATATTGGATGCAATGTTTTAGGTATTGGATTTTTTGTTTTAGATTAAAATTAAATAAAACATAAATGACTAGTGAAATTATTTATTTCACTAGTTTTTATTTGCAAAAAAATGTATAATCTTAATATAGAGGTTTAAAAGAGTAATATGAAAAAGAAATTAGGTTATATTTGTAATAAATGTGGAACGATTAATTATAGAAAAATAGATGAAGAGGAAATCATTTGTTCTAATTGTCATAATAAAATAGATAAATCGGTATCATTGATTGCAAAAAATAATAAAAAGAGTGCTGAAAGAGAGTTATATGAGTTAGAAAATATAGTTATTAAGGATGAAAACTATATTGAACAACTTAAAAAATGTCTAGATCTTAACATTAATAATGACTTAACAAACTATCTAATGTTAAAAACACAAAGAAAATATGATTATTCATTTATTCAAGAAACATCTAATTATTATAATTTGATTATAGAAGACATTTTGCGATCAAATTTTTATAGTAAAAACGAAAGAATCGCGATAATTAACAATTTAAATATATGCAACAGAAGTTTATATTTGAGCATTTTGGATGAGAGTTGTTATAAAACCGAAGAATCAAAGGATTTGATTTCTAATTTATATCAAAAAGATATAGAGATTGTATTTAATAAGCCAAAAGGGGATAATGATCTGTCTTTTTATAAATTATTAATTGGTTTTGGAACAATGATATTGGTGTTTATTTTTGGTTTATTATTTGAAAAAGAATTAAGTAAACCAATCGTCATTATATTAAGTATAATTCCTGCGGTTTTAATAGGAATTAACTCAGTTAGGCTGCTGAAAATTGGTTCAGCTTGGAAGTATTTATTATATTTTGTTTCAATTATTCTGTGCTATATTTTGATTTCGTATATTGAAATCATAAGATATGACGGATTTGTTAGCATTGGTAGTCATTTTAATAGCGTTATTCACGCAATTCCTGATTTTGTTACTGAATTACTTGAACGATTGGATTTCATTGATGATAGATTTAATGAGCCAACCTATGAAAGGAGTGTTTGTATATGAAAAATATCATAGGAATTGAGCACTATACTGCATTTAAAAAGGAAAATGAGCTTTTAGGAAAGAAAGTAATGGAAGCTAGAACTGAAAACGATGCAGAAATGTCATTAAAATTGGTTCATAATAATGAAGATAGACAAGTAATTGTAAAATATTTTATGATTTCATTGTTAATAATGGTTTTAGGTGTCGGATTATTTACAATTATTTTAAATACATATAATAGAATTAATCTTTCATGGATAGATGCGATAGTATTTGCAGTCTGGGGAGTTATTTTTACAGTTTTATTTACCATTAATAAGAAGAAAAAGAAAAAAATTATTAAATCAAGTCAATCTAAATGGGATAAAGAAAACGAAATTGTTAAGCAATATAAGGAAAATCAAGAAAAATTATACAGGATTATAATATTTATTATTAGTATTAATGAAAATTATGCTGAATTGTTGCAGTTAAAAGGCGAGGATCTAACAATAAAATGGCGCGAAATTACTGCTAGACAAATTGAAATTATTAATAAGTCCATAAATTACAACATTTGTATAGCTTCTTATCAAACTTATTTTGATGAATGGCTATTAAAACAAGAAAAATATGAGTAAAAATATGAGTTTAAAAGCAATATATTCAGATATAAAAAGTACTGATATAAAAATTGACGAAAAATACATAGTCTTTAAAGAAAAAAAGTATAAAGAAAACGACTGGTTGAAAAAGATTAATTCCTTTTCGTCAATTTCTGAAAATCAAATAATTTTAAGAAATAAAGACATAAATGAGTTACCAAGCACAATTTGGACTTTTTTTGAAAGAAACGTTTCTAAAATCTCATTTTTGGGCTTGATTTTCCCTTGTATTCTATTTTTAGTAATT
>OCVV012851938.1_pt1 | contig 26057 bp, 22 predicted proteins | sample 1539721 | NCBI WGS metagenome assembly OCVV01 (sample SAMN02144230, study PRJEB22623) | gut metagenome | biome: sheep rumen | host: Ovis aries | place: New Zealand | reverse complement strand
GCAAACTGCATTTGTCCCGATTGCCGGACAAGCATTGCGCACCAACAAGGCAGGCGGCTGTTCGGCGGGCGCGTAGATACGCGCCCCTACGGCAGAGAAGGACCGTTTTCGGTTTTTTCGACGGGGCTCTGTTGTCGATCCGTGCGGGCGCGTAGATACGCGCCCCTACGAGGCGATGCGTCGGCGGGCACACTATTCAATAACCAAAAGAACCACACCAAAAGGAACGACACCATGAATCTTCTGCAAACCTATGAAGCCAACGGGGTTTCGCGCCCCGTATACGAATACGGCGAATCGGTCCTGGACGCGCTGCGGGATCGGTTTGACGCCATTGACCGGATGGCGGAGCTCAATCAGGGCAAGGTCATCCGCGCCATGCAGGACGCCCGCGTGGACGCGGCCTGCTTTGCCGCCACGACGGGCTACGGCTACGACGACGTGGGCCGCGACCGGCTGGAGGAGGTATACGCCTCCGTCTTCGGGACCGAGGCCGCCCTGGTCCGCCCGCAGATCACCTGCGGGACCCACGCGCTGACGGTGGCCCTTTCTGCCAACCTCCTGCCCGGGGACGAGCTGCTCTCCCCCGTCGGTCTGCCCTACGACACCCTGCAGGAGGTCATCGGCATCCGGCCCTCCCCCTGCTCGCTGGCGGAATACGGCGTACGCTACCGTCAGGTGGATCTGCTGCCCGACGGCGGCTTCGACTACCCCGCCATCCGCGCTGCGATCCACGAAAAGACCAAGCTCATCACGATCCAGCGCTCAAAGGGCTACGCGACGCGGCCTTCCTTCTCCGTGGCGCAGATCGGCGAGCTGATCTCCTTCTGCAAGGGCGTCAAGCCCGACGTGCTGGTGATGGTGGACAACTGCTACGGCGAGTTCGTGGAGGAGCTGGAGCCCTCCCAGGTCGGCGCAGATCTCTGCGTCGGCAGTCTGATCAAGAACCCCGGCGGCGGACTGGCCCCGATCGGCGGCTACATCGTCGGCACGAAGGCCTGCGTGGAGCGCTGCGCCTACCGGCTCTCGGCCCCGGGTCTGGGGCAGGAGGTCGGCGCGAATCTCGGCATCCTGCCGAGCTTCTATCAGGGTCTGTTCCTGGCCCCGACCGTGGTCGCCGGTGCGCTCAAGGGCGCGATCTTTGCCGCCTGCCTCTATGAGCGGCTGGGCTTCCGGGTCGTTCCCGGCGGCGCGGAGGAGCGCCACGACATCATTCAGGCCGTCGAGCTCGGCTCCGAGGCCGGAATGCGGGCCTTCTGCAAGGGCATTCAGGCCGCCGCTCCGGTGGATTCCTACGTGGAACCGATCCCCTGGGCCATGCCCGGCTATGACGACGAGGTCATCATGGCGGCAGGCGCGTTCGTGCAGGGCTCGTCCATCGAGCTTTCCGCCGACGGCCCGATCCGCCCGCCCTACGCGGTCTATTTCCAGGGCGGTCTGACCTGGTATCACGCCAAGCTCGGCATCCTGCGCTCTTTGCAGTCGATGGTGGACGCCGGACTGACGGTGCTTCCGGACTGACAATCATTTCAGATACACGAAACAGGCGCGGCCATTGACGGCCGCGCCTGTTTCGTTGTCTTTTGTATTACAGCCCGTAGATCCTCGTATACTTTTCTTCCAGATAGTCGGTGAAATACCTCGGGTCGAAGGGAGCCTCAAGGGCAGATTCCAGGATATCCATCGGGTCGCGGAGGGCGCCGTATTTCCAGATGCGGTCCTCCAGCCAGGCGAGGATCGGGCGGAGATCGCCGCTTGCAACGACAGCGTCCACGTCAACGGTCTGCTTCATCTTCGCCAGGATCTGGGCGCCGTAGGCGGAGCCAAGGGCGTAGGACGGGAAGTAGCCCACGTAGCCGGTGGACCAATGGCTGTCCTGCAGAACGCCGCGCCTGTCGTCCGGGACCTCGATGCCGAGGTATTCGCGGTACTTCGCGTTCCAGACGGCCTGCAGATCCTCGGCCTGAACGGAGCCGTCGAACAGGCCCTTTTCGATCTCGTACCGGACCAGAACGTGCAGGGCGTAGGTCAGCTCGTCGGCCTGGGTGCGGATCAGGGTGGGCTCGGCCTTGTTGACGGCGAGCCAGAGCTGTTCAGCGCTCACGCCCGCAAACTGCGCCGGGAAGAGGGCTTTCAGCTTGGGGAAGATCAGCTCGATGAAGGGGCGGCTGCGGCCGATGTAGTTCTCCATGAAGCGGGACTGGCCCTCGTGGATCGACATTGAGACGCCCTTGCCCAGGATCGTACCGTTCAGCTCCGGCGCAGTGTGCAGCTCGTACAGGGCGTGGCCGCCCTCGTGAATGACGGAGTACATGCTGTAGACCGGGTTTTCCGTGCGGTAGTGGGTGGTGATACGGACGTCGTCGCGGTTAAAATGCGTGGTGAAGGGATGCTCGGTCTCGCCGATGGAGCAGCGGTCCCGGGGCAGGCAGATGACGCCCATCAGGTATTCGGCAAATTCCCGCTGGGGCTCGACCGGGAAGAACTTTCCCCGGAGAAAGCTGTCGTCCACCTGCGGCTTTTCCAGAACCTTTTTCAGCAGGGGGACGATCCGCGCCTTGAGGGTGTCGAAGAAGGCGTCGGTCTTCTCCATCGTCAGCCCGTGCTCAAAGCGGCCCATCTGCACGTCGTAGGGGGCTTCGTCCAGCCGGTAGCGGAGGCAGAAGCGGCGGTTGGTATCGAAGACCTCCCGGATCACCGGGGCGAAGGCGGCAAAGTCGTTTTCGGCCTTCGCCCTGTGCCAGACTGCGGAGGCCCGGTTTTGCAGGGTCACGCAGCCGACGTATTCCTCCTGCGGGATCGAGGCGGTGAATTCCTTCTCGCGCAGGAAGAGCTCCACCTCGCGCGCTTCGATCTCGGAGAGCTCGTCCCGGTGCGCGAGCAGGAAGACCGCAGCCTCGTTGAGCGCGCGGTTGGTCTGGAGCTCATAGGTCTTGCCGGAGAGATAGGCCAGGGTCCTGCCGCGTCCCGCGGCGGAGGCGCGGGGCGCGACGGTCTCGCCGTCGTATTGCAGGACGCCGCCGGCATGGTTCAGGGCGTGGAGCTCGTCCATCTTCTCCCGGAAAAGGGTCCTTGCAGTCTGCAGATTCATCGGTCCGCTCCTTTGTTACAGCTTCGCGTAGGCGGCGGCGGTCTTTGCAGCCAGGGCGGCGTTGTTGAAGACCAGGTGGATGTTGCTCTCCAGGCTCTCGCCGCCGGTCAGCTCCTTGACCTTTGCCAGCAGATAGGGCGTGGCGGCCTTGCCGTGGATGCCTTCCAGAACGGACTGGGCCACGGCCTCGTCGATGGCCCGATTGATCACGGCGGGGTCCATCGAGTATTCCGCCGGGATCGGGTTCGTGACCAGAATGCCGCCCTTGAGACCCAGGTCGCGCTGGACCTTGAAGGTCTTCGCCAGCTCCTCGGGGGTATCAAGCTCATAGTCTACGCCGAAGCCGCTGGTCCGGGTGTAGAAGGCGGGCAGCTCCTTCGTGCCGTAGCCGATGACCGGCACGCCGTGGGTCTCCAGATACTCCAGCGTCAGGCCGAGGTCGAGGATCGCCTTCGCTCCGGCGCAGACGACCATCACCGGGGTATTTGCCAGCTCCTCGAGGTCGGCGGAGATATCCATCGTGGTCTCCGCGCCGCGGTGGACGCCGCCGATGCCGCCCGTGGCGAAGATGGAGATGCCCGCCATATGGGCGATCATCATTGTGGTGGTGACGGTGGTCGCGCCGTCCATGCCCTTTGCGACCAGAACGGGCAGGTCGCGGCGGCTGGCCTTTGTGACCTTCTGCCCGGCTTTGCCGAGGTATTCGATCTCGTCCTTGGTCAGCCCGGCCTTGAGCCGTCCGCCCAGAATGGCGATGGTGGCCGGAACGGCCCCGTTTTCGCGGACGATGTTCTCCACAGCAAGAGCCGTCTCCACGTTCTGGGGATAGGGCATGCCGTGGGAAATGATGGTGGACTCCAAGGCAACGACGGGCTTGCCGGCGGCAAGGGCTGCGGCGACCTCGGGATTGACGTCCAGATAGGAATTGTACATGTTTTCGTTCTCCTTTGCTACAGACCGGCTCGCTGCATGGCAGCGGGCAGAGACAGTCTTGGATTGATGGTATCGGCGCCCTCAACGTTGATCGCCGCGCAGGCCAGGGCCAGGGCCGCGCTGTCGCGGAGGCCCAGCCCTGCGGTAAAGGCCCGCACCAGGCCGGCAGTCAGGGCGTCGCCGCCGCCGGTATCGTTCACAGGCTCCGCCGGGGGGCAGGGAACCAGCAGACGGGCGTCTCCCTCGGCGCAGTAGATGCCGTCCGCCCCGAGGGAGATGAAGACGCGGCCCGTCCCGGCGGTCAGCAGGGCGTCGGCAGCGGCGCGCACGCCGGCCTCGTCCTGCGCCCGGATGCCGCAGAGGGCCTCCGCCTCCAGGCGGTTGGGCTTGACGGTGTGCAGGCGGTCCAGGATCGGACGGAGCTTCTTGGCCTTGGCAACGCTCACCGCGTCGGCAAAGAGCGGGGCCGTGACGTTCCGCCCCAGCCAGACGACCGCGTCCTCCGAGAGATTCGTGTCGATCACCACGGCGGCGGCTCCGTTGAGGACAGGCAGGCAGTCCTCCAGATAACCGGGGGTAACGAAGCGGGCGATCTCGTTGTCGCAGACCGCCAGAGCCATGTCCCCGTCCGGCCCTGCCAGATAGACGTATGTAGAGGTCCTGCCCTCCGGAACCGTGCAGGCATAGGTCAGGTCGATGCCGTTGAGCGCGCAGTTCGCGCGGATATCGTCCGCATAGTCGTCCTCGCCCAGAGCGGTCAGCAGATAGACCTTCTGACCGAGCAGGCTGAGGTTGTGGGCAATGTTCCGTCCCACGCCGCCCATCGACATTCGGACGGAGCCGGGGTTGGAGTCGCAGGGAATCAGAGGTTCAAAGGCTTTGCCGCAGATATCAATGTTCACGCCGCCGACGACGACAACGTAGGGCTGTTCCATAAGGCGCCTCCTTGATGTGATTGGTTTTGCAGCTTACAGGGCGAAGGGGCTGAAGGGGATCACGCCCTCCACGGCCTGGGCGGGGGTGATCACGGCGTCGTCGTGATCGACGTCGATCAGCTCGTAGCGGTCGTTGCCCATGCCAAGCTCCTTCATATAGCTGAGCTGACGCAGGCCGTGACGGGTCTCGATGCGCTCGGTCAGGGCCTTGTTGTCGGCGGGGTTCAGGGCGTAGACCAGATCCACGGAGGCCTGATCCACGGCCAGGATATCCAGGGACGCGACCATGCCGATATTCGGGGTCACAACGGGCTGCGCCGCCGTACCCTCGCAGTCGCAGGAGACCGACATATTGCGCAGGACGTTCAGGAAGGCGATGTGGCCCGCGAAGTGATCGACCGTGGCCTTGGTGGATTCGGCGATCCGCTCCATCAGCTCCTCGGTGTTGATGCTCCACATATCGTCGGAGCCCTCGCGCTGGTGGATCATCTTCTTGCCGATGCGGCCGTCCGCCATGCCGATGCCCAGGTTCTTGTTGGAGCCGCCGAAGCCGCCCATCATATGGCCCTTGAAGTGGGTCAGGGCCAGGAGGGAATCATAGCGCAGGACGTGGGAGCCCTCGGACATTTCAGTGAACCACTTGCCGCCCTTGACGGGGAGCATTACGGTACCCTCCTCGTCCATGATGTCCACGGGGCAGAAGGTCCAGCCGTTGACCCTGAGGGTCTCGCGGTGCTGTTCGGTGGTATAGCGGTCGCCCTCGTAGAAGGTGTTGGTCTCTACGATCGTGGCCTCCGGGGCGCAGGCGGCAAGGAAGTCCCTGACCCAGGCGGAGGGGATGATATTGGGGCCGTTCTTCTCGCCGGTGTGGAGCTTGACGGCAAGCTTTCCGGTCAGCGTCCCGCTGATGCGGGCGTAGAGCTTTTTCAGCCCCTCGGGGGAGAGGTCGCGGGTAAAGAAAACGACGGATTTTTCGCCGGTTCGCGCTTCCATCGGAACGTAGCGCTCCCCGCCGGTGCCGGGAACGGGCTGATTGGACATGGGGCTTCCTCCTTGTCTTGATTTTGATTTTTTGACGCGCTGCCAGGCGGGATCAGACGAACCGTTCGCGCGCCTGGACGGCTAATTTGTCGCAGCGTTCGTTTTTCTCGTTGTCGGCGTGGCCCCGGACCCAGTTGGCGCTGACCTCGTGCGTTTCCAGCAGGTCGAGCAGGCGCGCCCAGAGGTCCGGGTTCTTGGCGGGCTGTTTGTCGGGCTTGACCCAGCCCTTTGCCCGCCAGGCCTTCGCCCAGCCGAGATTCAGAGCGTCCACGACGTATTTCGAGTCGGAATAGAGGGTCACGGCGCAGGGCTCACGGAGGCATTCCAGCGCGCGGATCACGGCGGTCAGCTCCATGCGGTTGTTCGTCGTCTCCGGCTCGCCGCCGGAGAGCTCCTTTTCGGCGCCGCGATATTCCAGGATCGCGCCCCAGCCGCCGGGGCCGGGGTTGCCGCTGCAGGCCCCGTCGGTGTAGATGGTCACGGCCTTCACGTGCAGCCCTCCCTTCCAAGCATTTTTACAGCTTATTATACCACGGTTTTTCCCCGCCTGCAAGGGTTTTTCGCCGCTTCTCCGCGCAATTCCGAAAAGCTCAGCCAGGGCCGCCCGAAGGATTCCACGCCCGCCGCATAGACGAGCAGGGCCAGCAGGCCGAAGCTCAGACCCCAGAGACCGGCAAGGGCCGCGCAGACGGTCAGACCCAGGCGGCAGAGCCGGATCGCGTCCACCAGGCTCTTGCCCGGCAGGGCAAAGCCGCAGATGCCGGAGGCGGAGACCAGGATCAGCGCCGCCGGGGAGATCAGATCCGCTTCCACCGCCGCCGTGCCGACCACCAGGCCGCCGATGATGGAAACCGGCTGGGAGACTGCCTTCGGCGCGGACAGCCCGGCCTCCTGCAACAGCTCGAAGGCCAGAAGCAGACCGACGATCTCAACCGCCGTGGGGAAGGGCACGGAGCGCTTGCTTTCGATGATCGCCTCCAGAAGCTGGGTGGGAAGCATCTCCTGATGGAAGGTCGCCATCGCCACGTAGAGCCCCGGCAGCAGGAGGGCCAGCGCCAGGGCAGCCAGGCGGAGCAGACGCAGGAAGCCCGTGGAGATCGGGTCGGTATCGGTATCCTCGGCGGCGCGGAGCAGCAGACCGAGGTCCACCGGGGCCAGATAGCCCACGGGCAGACCGTCCACGAACAGGCCGACCCGCCCGGCCAGCAGGCCGCCGGCGAGCTTGTCCGTCCGCTCGGTATATTGCAGCAGCGGCAGGGGCAGACCGCGCCGTCCGGTCACGGCGGTCTCCACGGCGGCTGGCGTGAGCAGGTCGCGGGCGTCGAGACCGGTCAGCCGGTCCTGCAGCCGGGTCACGACGGTCGGGTCCGCCAGCCCCTCGACGTAGACGAGGGAGACGTTCGTTCCGCTCTCCCGCCCCGCCGTCGTCTCCCAGACCTTGAGGCGCTCGCTGCGCAGGTGGCGGCGGAGCAGGCCGGTGTTGGTGCGGGAGGTCTCGCAAAAGGCGTCCTTCGGCCCGCGCGTGGTGCTCTCGACCTCCGGTTCGGAGGGGCCGCGCTTCTCTCCGGTCTTGACCTCGAAGGCCAGGGCAATGCCCTGCGGCAGACAGAGGACGGCAAAGCCGTTGAGCAGGCGGCGGATCGCGTCGGCTGCGTCGGGACAGCGCTCCGCCACCGCGCAGCAGACCGCGCCGCAGACCGCCGCCTCCGCCAGCTCGTCCGGGGAAGCAGCCGGAAGGCGGGAAAGCGGGCGGATCACGGTCTCGGCGACCTCGCTGCCCGAGGTCAGACCGTCCAGAAAATAGAAAACGCCGTCCTGCCCGCCGACGCGCAGCCCCCGGCGGCAGAGGTCCGCCGCCCCGGAAAAAGCCTCGTCGATTTGAGCCGGGCAGACCGGCTTCGGTTCCGTGTTCATCCGATCATCTCCTTTTTCGTTCAGTTTGCCCGCTGTGCGCGTGATCCATGTATGAATCGCGCGCAATCCGGGCAGACTCCGAATGAAAAACCCGGCGACGCCGGGAAACGGGAGGATTCCATATGAATTTACAGAACACGCAGACCCTGACCAACCTGATGCGGGCCTTCGCCGGAGAGAGCATGGCCTGGAGCCGCTACGTCCGCGCCGCCGAGATCGCGGAGCAGGAGAAGCTGCCCGTGATCGCGCGGGTCTTCCGCTTCACGGCGGGGCAGGAAAAGGAGCACGGGGAGATCTTCGCCCAGTTTTTGAAGCAGGGCGGGGTCCCGAGCGTGGAGATCGAGGCGGGCTACCCGGTCAACCTGGGCGGGAACGCGCTCTCCCTTCTGGCCGAGGCAATGGAAGACGAGCGGGCGGAGCATCTGAGGATCTACCCGGCCTTCGCCAAGGCGGCGGAGGACGAGGGCTTCCCCGAAATCGCAAGGAAGTTTGCCCTGATCGCGGAGATCGAGAAGTGCCACGCGGGCCGGTTTGAAACCTTCCACCGGCTGCTGAAGGACGGAAAGCTCTCCGCCTCGGACGAGGCCTGCGACTGGATCTGCCTGAACTGCGGCCACGAGTTCAACGGCAAGGGAGCCCCGCAGACCTGCCCCGTCTGCGGCCACGAGCAGGGCTTCTTCATCCGCGTCCCCCAGTCGCCCTACAATTACGCAAACGGCTCCGCCTGCTGAACAGTATAACGCCCTGAACAAGCTCTCTCTTTCTCTGCTTGTTCAGGGCGTTACTTACTGCCTTCCGTGGCGGAGGTCTTTTCTGCGTCTCTGCCGTTCCTGTATTCAGTTGTGTATTCAGTTGTGTATTCAGTTGTACGATATTGAATTGTAGCCATATTCAGTTTTCTCTTTCTGTGCAGGATGGCATTGGGCTCCATCCTTATTTTCAAAATTTTGTGATGTGTTATCTCTTTAAATAATCCTCAGTCACGATCAGGCCGGTCACGTTCTTCACGCGCCCGTAGGCCACGCCCACGCCGACGCTGACTGCACCTGCCAAAAGGAGGATCGCACGATGCGGGGCGGAGCTTACAAGGTTTGTGTGAGCCAATAAGGTTCCATTGACGCCTGCGGCAATTGTTTCGCCTAAATACGCATCCGCAAGGCCGACGGCTATCATACGATCGCGGGGCGTAGAGCCGTCGCTCCCGATGTGGGAAGCAAATCCCTTCTGTTTCATGTCGTCGCTGTGCTTTTGCGCAGCCTTCGACGCCGTCTGGCTTCGCGTGACCGGCGGCAAGCCGTTGAACACGCGATAGGCCGAGATCAGATGGACTTCGATCCGCGCTTCGTTGTCCAGATGGGTCTGATCCGTACGCGTCACAAGGCGATAATCCTCATAAGGCGTATGGACGCAGGCGTAGTAGCCGTAGGGCACCGTTTTTGCTCCGCTCGGCTGGGCGAACACGTTCGGATCGGAGACCTTTGAATACGAGGATCCGGCACGGTAGCCGCTTACGGACCTCCAGCTTTTGTTTTCGATCCAGAGCGCCACGATCCGATCATTTGCCACCCCGGCCAGGAAGAAGTCTTCATAGGTCCCGGTTCCATAAGCCCACCAGGTGAAGGGATAGGCGGATTCAAGCTTTTGATCCGGCTTGCCGAAGTCTTCGATGAGCTGCGCGCTGCTTTCCTCGAGGGTCAGGACCTTGCCCTTGAGAAGGACGCCGGCTTTGGGTGCGGGCGTCTCCAGGTACTGACAAAGACGCCGGAACACTGCGGCGATTTCCGAACGCTTCATCGGTGCGGTCGGATCGAACCTGGTTCGACTTTTGCCCTCCATGATTCCGGTCTGCAGGGCCCAGGCCACAGCCTGCCTCGCATAGGCCGGGATCTCGTTCTCATCCTTGAAAGCGGACAAAAGGTTGAGGTCCGGCGCTCGCGTCTGACCGTACCGCCGCCACAGCATGGTAACGACTTCGGCTCGAGAAATATCCAACCTCGGGAGGAAGAGCCTTCCTGAACCCTTTGCGATGTTGTTCTGCGCAGCCCAGGCGACAGGCATGGCGTAATAGTCGCCGGCGTTCACGTCGTCAAACGCCGCTTCGGGATCGGCGGGCTCCGGACAGCCCTCAAGTCGATACAGGATCGTAACGAACTGTCCCCGGCTCGCATGTGCCTCCGGGCTGAAGGTGGTTCGGCTGGTGCCTTTCACGATTCCCTTCTCCACTGCGTAGGCCACGTCCTGCGCGTACCAGCTGTCAGCCGGAACGTCCAGGAACCGTCCGGTGTCGGCAGTTTGTCCGGTGTCGGCAAAGGGGATCGGGATCATCATGCAAGCGACCACGCCCAAAACCATGACGAATGCTGCAATCCGTTTCATTGGTATGCCCTCCTAGTTCTTTATTGACCGAACGGTCCCATTGAATGGCTCATCCGATCTGCCTCCAGTATATCCCTTGATACCTGATTTGGCAATACCCATCTTTGTACAAAATACACAATTTATTCTTTAACTCTCTAATTATTATTGTACTATTTGTACAAGTTTTGCGTCGTAACACCCAGTCAATTATTCAACGATTTTTCCATCTTTTTCAACACAAAAGGCGGCTTTTCACCTTCATCCCGCTCCATCCTCGCCCATCCCGGGCAGCAAGCCGTCTGCTGCGCGACGCAGGACGCCCGGAACCTCCGGTTTTTTGGTTACAATTTGGTTGAATTTCAACTACAGATTTGTATCAATCTTGCTATGAGGTGCAATTTTTTAACCGATCCTGCGCCCTTGTTGAAAAAATTTCCTGCTTTCGATCTGAAAGTTGAAAATTTTCGGGATTCTCGCCGGAATGACCTTGCAAAATAAATATGCATATGATATAGTTTTTACGGTATTCTATGCTTCCGGAGGACGATCCCATGGCAAAGACACAGACCGACCTTGTCCAACCGACCCCGAAGGATTTTTTTCAAAGCCTGTTCGACGCTTTGGCCTTGCGCAGCAAATCGCAAGAGGCGTATTTAGATTCATTTTTCCCGGATAAACTCCTTACCGTCTCGATCCCGCTGAATGGAAAATCGTATTCCTTTCAGAAAACCTGGCAGGAAAAGTCGCGGCGGAGCAGGATCCTGTCCGGCTCTTTTCAACATGAAGGAAAGAGAAACCAGGATCAGGGCAATCAGCTTTACCGTGCCTTTCCCGGCATTTTCTCCGCCGATCCGTCCCTCTGGCCGGATACGCTGCGCAAATGCGAAGAGCTTATGCAGCAGAGGCCGGAGCGTACGGAAGCGCTGCGCAGCCTCCTTTCGAAAACCGTTGAAGCCATGCAGGAGGCGGACTGGACGCGCTTTTCTGACAGTTGCCCGTTCAGCGCGTTTCACGCCTTTCTGGACGCGCTGATCTCCCGCCAGCCCGGGCGGGCCGTCCCCGTTCTGCTGCTGACAGTCCTGATGGGCAACGTCCCAACGGTCAGCTTATTCAATCTCATACAGGCTTCCCTGCCCGACAACGAGGAGCTGACTGCCATCGCCGCATATCTCGGACCGTGCGGCAAGCAGATCCGGCATTCCGTTTGGCCGGCTGCGAATACCGCGCCGAAGCCGGAGGAATTCGCCGAGATCCTGAAAAAGTACTACGGCAGCTATGATAAGCTGTATCGCTGCAACACGAGCGTATCCGACAACGCCGGGAGCGTTCTGTTCAAGCCTTCCTCCGACGGCGCTTGCACGGAAGGGACGCCTCTGCTGGATCTGCTGTATGAGCGGTCGATTCTCAACGGCGGCTCTCTTCTGCTCACCGGTGCGCCGGGAACCGAAAAGCACGGTCTGCTCCACATTCTCTTTCTCAAGCTGGCAGCGGACGTGCTGAGCGGACATCAGAACGGCTTCGCGCCGTATCTCTGCAATCTGTGGCACTATTCTACCCTGCCGTCACAAGTCGAATCGAAACAGCTCAATGCGGACTTTTCCGAATTTATCCGGTTTTGCAGGGAGCATCCGAATCGCAGGCCGGTCGTTTTCATTGACGGCGTGCGGGAATACCCCATCAAGGGCGCTCCGCAGTTGGATATGAAGGTTGACGACCTTCTGGCTGAGCTGAATCATCCGATCCTTCTGGTCGACACGGAGCGGCTGCGGGAGCGGATCCGGCGCAACTCCCGGCAAACAGCCTCCTTTACCGGGAAAGAGCATTTCTCGCTGTTTGCCCACCTGACCGCCGTCTCACTGGACGAGGAAGCGCTTGCCTTGTCCTATCTGAAAGCCTATCAGCAGGTATTCCCATGTAATGACGATAACACGCCGGAAGAAATCCGTATCGCCCTTCTTGCGCTTCTGCTGCCTCGGGTTGACACGGGACAGCTTCGACTGATCCGCAAGTTCATCTTTAAAGTCCTGTCTATTTCGAAGGATGAACTTCTCACGCCCTCCGCCGATCGCCTGCTGAAGCTCTACCAAAAGGCCTGCGACAACGCGCTGACCGGGGATGAGGACGATGCAATGGAGTGGGCCTTCAGCTTCTGCTTCTGCCCCGAAAATCGGCAAGTTTCCCTCAAAGATGATTTCCGGAAAACGCAGCTCTTTCTGTGCAGCCATGAGACGATCCTGAATTATTATTCCGCCAGCTATTACCTGAAGCTTCTTAGCGGCGAAAACACCGAAGCCTGCGAGAAGTATCTGGGAACGGACGCCAGCGGCAAGCCGCGCGATGCCCTGAACGTTGTAATGCCCCGGAGTGTGACCCTCTTTCTGGTTTCACTGATGAACACCAAAGCTGGTGCGCAATCCGGTCTCTTTGACCAGATCAGACGAAAGATCGACCCCATGTTAGTCTCCCTTGCTGGCGGGCAGTATCCCCTCGAGTCCCCGAAGCCCTTTTCTCAGATGCTCTATCTGCTCGGCAGAATGGACTCAAACGAAGAAGCAACCGATCTGCTGAAGGAGACCTATCTTGCACTTCGGGATTCATTCCGCCACTTTCCGAACAGCTTTTCCGGAAACGAGTCTGACCGGCGCAAGGCGTACCGGAATCTGCTCTATCTGCTCCGCAGCGCGTCGATCGGTCTGCTCGCCAAACGCGTTTCTACGGTATCCCGGGAGAACGGCTTATTTTACAACGTATGGAATGAATATCTGCTCCAGCTGCTCACCGATCCTTCCGCAAACGAGCTCAACCGTGCCTTCCATTTGGAATACTACGAGGATCGTCCGGCCGTTCTGACCGAAGACCTCATTTTCTTCTATGACGACTGTCAATTGGGTGAACGAACCCTGGACAGTCTCCTCGCTGCAACTGCGAGCAAGGAAAAGACGTTTGTGAAACCGTCTCGCTTCTACAAGCTGAATCTCTTCACCCTTGCCTCTCTGCTGCAGGCCAGGATCGAGCGCATCACGCCCGACAGGAACGATTCGCTGAAGCGCTGCGTGTGCGAGGCCCTTGACCGGATCGACTGGTTTCTTTCGACCTTTCCGGACGTTGACACCTCGACGAAGCGGCTCTTCCTCGATTATTTGAAGATGGTGCGGGAGGACTTCGGTCAGTGGCTCACGGACGGAAAGCTCGCTCCGGCCTCCGCCCGGTTCTTCTCCTTCTATGAAGGTCGCGGGTTACGCAGGAACTGGATCGAGAAGCCGAACGACAGCGCTTCCGCATCCGGCAGCGCCGAGCCGAAGAAATCTGCCTTTTCCGAGTCCATTGCAGACCACGAGCTGCAGGACTGGCTGATCGCGATGCTGCTGCTCCCGGCGGATTACGTACCGGAAAATCCCGAGCAGTATACCCGGAACGCCGTCTATGACAAGGAAAGCATCCTGAAGCTTCTGCTGATCCACGACGCCGTGGAGGTCAAGCTCGGAAACTACGCGAGGTTCGAAAAAACCAGGGAGACCAGAGAGAAGGAGCGTTCGGAGATGACCCGCTGGCTGCTCCGCTGCACGTATCCGAGTCTTGCACACGGCTCTCTGCATGAATACCTCAAGGTGTGGATGGCCTGGACCAGCTACGATGGCGACGACAATCCGGGCAGCAGGCGCATTTACCGGGACGTCAACGGAGACGTTGCCCACCAGATCGACCGCATTCAGGAGCTTCATCGGCTTCTGCGCAACGTCAGCAACGACTTTCCGATTCAGCCGGATATGCTCTGCAAATGGGTCAGAGAAAACGCCCGGCAGATCAGCGCCGAGCCCTGCAGGGAGATCGCCCGCATTCTGATCCTGAACGATCCGGCGCTCAAAAAAGTCCTGGACGACTACCAGGTGAATCTGAATCTGGATTGACGACCCGTACCGTACGGCAAGGGGCCGGCTCCTGACGAGCCGGCCCCTTGCCGTATCCGTTTGCGGTTTTGTCTGCGGGTCGGGCGTTTTGCCTACGCCTCGTCCTTGAGCAGCTCCAGGAAGGCGTCCTCCGAGAGGACGGGGACGCCCAGCTCAGTGGCCTTGCGGAGCTTGGAGCCTGCGGCTTCGCCGGCGACGACGAAGCTCGTCTTTTTGGAGACGGAGCCGGAGACCTTGCCGCCCATCGATTCGATCTTGGCGGTGGCCTCGTCGCGGGTGAAGCGCTCCAGCGTGCCGGTCAGGACGAAGGTCTGACCCTCGAAGCGCCGGTCGGTGATCTCGGTTTTGGAGGCAAAGTTCACACCGGCGGCCCGAAGATGCTCGACCATGCGGCGGCCCTGCTCGCTGCGGAACCAGGCCGCAACGGATTCCGCCGTGATCCCGCCGACGTCCCGGATCGCAGTCAGCTCCTCGACGCTTGCAGCCATCAGCGCATCCAGGGTCCCGAAGGCAGCCGCCAGGACCTTGCCGGTCTTGACCCCGACCTGACGGATGCCGAGGGCGTAGATCAGACGGGAGAGATCGTTTTGCCTGCTCGCCCGGATGGAATCCAGCAGCTTGCGCGGGGCCTTGTCTCCCTTCTTCCAGAGCGTGGAGAGCTCGTCAAGGGTCAGATCGTAGAGATCGGCGGGCGACTTGAGGTAGCCCGCGCCGATGAGCTGATCCACGATGGCACTGCCCAGGCCGTCGATATCCATTGCGTCGCGGGAGACGAAGTGGGCGATGTTCCGGCTGAGCTGGGCCGGGCACTCCGCGCCGGTGCAGTAGACCGCCGCGCTGCCTTCGTCCCGCTCCACGGGCGCGCCGCAGACCGGGCAGGTCTTCGGGAGCAGATAGGGCACGGCGTCCGCAGGCCGCTTTTCGGGAACCACGCCCAGGATCTCGGGGATGATCTCGCCCGCCTTGCGGATGCGGACCGTATCGCCGATGCGAACGTCCTTCTCGGTGATGAAGTCCTGGTTATGCAGGGTCGCGTTCGTGACCGTCGTACCTGCCAGTCGGATCGGATCCACCACGGCCTTCGGCGTCAGAACGCCGGTCCTTCCCACCTGGACCACGATGTCCCGGAGGACGGTCTGCTTGATCTCGGGCGGGTACTTATAGGCCGCCGCCCAGCGCGGGAACTTGGCCGTGGAGCCGAGGCGGGTCCGGCCCGCGAGGTCGTTGAGCTTGATCACGGCCCCGTCGATGTCATAGGAGAAGTCGGCGCGGCTTTCGTTGATCTCCGCGATCCGGGCCGCGATCTGGCTCTGCTCGGTGCAGAGGGTATAGGGGATGACCTTGAATTTCAGGCTCGCCAGATAGTCCAGGGTCTCGGTGTGGGCGGCAAAGCGCCGCCCCTCGCAGAGCTGGAGATTGAAGATCAGAATATCGAGCTGCCGCTTGGCCGCGATCTTGGGGTCAAGCTGGCGCAGGGAGCCTGCCGCCGCGTTGCGCGGGTTGGCAAACAGGGGCTCGCCCGCCGCCTCGCGGGCTGCGTTCAGGTTCTCGAACACGCGCTTGGGCATGAAGACCTCGCCGCGCACAATGAGCCGCGCCGGAGCGTTCTCCAGCTTCATCGGGATCGAGCGGACCGTGCGCAGATTCTCGGTCACGTCCTCGCCCACCTGACCGTCGCCCCGGGTCGCGCCGCGGACGAAAACACCGTTTTCGTATTCCAGCGCCACGGACAGACCGTCCACCTTCGGCTCCACCGAGTAGGCGGGGTCGGGAACGGTCTCGCGCAGGCGGTTGTCGAAATCCCAGAGCTCGTCGAGGGAAAAAACGTCCTGAAGGCTCTCCAGCGGGACCTCGTGGACCACCTTTTCAAACTGGCTGAGCGCCATCCCCCCGACGCGGCGCGTCGGGGAATCCGGCGTGATCAGCTCGGGATGCTCGGCCTCCAGGTTTTCCAGACGGCGCAGCGCGGCGTCGTACTCAAAGTCGGGCAGATCGGGGTCGTCGAGCACATAGTAGCGGTAATTGGCCTCGTTCAGCCGCTCGCGCAGGGAGCGGATCTCCTCTTTTGCGTCCATAGTCAGTCTCCTGTTTTGATCAAAGTCGCGGGAACCGCGCCGACGATGACCGTCTGCGCCACGGGTACCCGGGTATCTACGTGCAAATCCAAAAATCCCGCCGGGGTCAAAAGGAGGGCGTCCACCGAGACGGCCAGCTCCAGGGTGTGAAGCGTCTGGTTCACACCCTCCGCCGTGAAGCGGCTTTCGAGCTCCGCGTTCGTGGCCCGGAGGGAGACCACCCGCACCGGGACGGAGCCGCCGCGCCCTGAGAGCAGGGCCGGGAACAGGACGTTCCCCACCGGGACCGCGATATCCTGCCCGGTCATATCGGGGATGCGCCGGTCCAGCTCGGCCAGCAGCCAGGCGCGCAGGCGGTTGGCTGCGTCCATATTGAGCTGCATCGCCGTGACCGTTCCGTTCGCGTCGGTCTCCAGGCGGACGAGCTCGGCGTAGGTCAGGGCGTGGGCGTCCAGATAGGCCGCCATCGCCTCGTTGATCCGGTTGGAGGTCTCGTTTTCGGCCTGCATCCGCACCAGACGGCGCAGGGTCGGAAACCAGCGCAGGTTCATCAGCAGCAGCAAGGCGAGCAGGAGGATCACCCCGCTCAGGCAGAGCCGCAGCCGCAGTTTTCGCCGCATACTACCACCTCGGGTGAGCTTATGCGGCGGGGCGGCGGATTATTCCTCCGGCTTGTGCTCCGCCTCCGCGCCGGGGAGGAAGGTCTCGCGCAGGCCTGTCCCGCCTGAGGCGACCAGCTTTCCGGCGGCCTGCAGGAGCTCGTGCTGCTTTTCCCTCGGCAGGGCGCGGATGCCCGCCATGATGAGCTCGGCCGTCTTGCGCTTCTGCCGGCGCATCGCAAGGAAGCTGTCCTCGCCGGGGGTCTCCAGGACGGAGAAGATGGAATCCACCATCGAGCGCAGGGTCTCGCCGTCCTGCCGGGAGACCCAGGTGCTGATCGTGTTCTCCATGAATTCCCCCATCCGGGAGAGGGGGGCGGGTTCAAAATCCGTCGGGCCGACCTGCCAGGTAAAGCCGTCGTGCTGGACGATGCCGGAGGCGTCGCTTCTGACCACCCGGTGCGGGCAGTCGATGGCAAGCAGCAGGCCGATGATCGAGGTGTCGGGGATGACGGCATGGGTCCGGTCCATCACGGCGCGGTAGCCCGCCTCAGCGCGGACGTCGTCATGGAAGCCGGGGCCGTCGAGGGTGTAGACGTCGGTGATCCGCGCCTGAACCGCCGGGTCGCAGAAGGCGGCGGAATAGACCGCCAGATTGCCGCCTTTGGAGTGACCGCCCACACGCAGGGGGCAGGAAAGCGCCTGCCCCACCCCGGTCAGATACTCGGCGGCGCAGACCTGGCCCTTGCTGTGGCTGTGGTAGCTCATCTCCATGTCCTCCTTCCAGCCGAGGACCGTGCCGTCGGTCCCGCGGAAGGCGACGAAGGCGGTTTCGTCCGGGAGCAGGAGGGTCAGGGCGGCGAACTGGGTTGCCTCGGCGTAGTCGTTGACGGTCCGGTAACGGCAGAGGCGGACGTCGCGGAAGCGCGCGCCGGCAAGCATGAAGTCCATCAGAAGCGGGGCGCGGGCGGTGTAGGACTTCCGCGCCGCGACCTCCGCGCGGTCACGGGTCGCAAAAAAGGCCGCGCAGGCCGACGCAAGGGAGACCGGCTCGCCGTCCGGGGACAGGACGCCGCTGAAATCGGTATAGCTCAGCTCGGCCAGGACGAGGCTGTCCACCGGATTAAACGGCGAGATCGACAGCGGCACGTCCCCGCGCCAGGACAGATAATCGAAAATGTTCATACACGCCCTCCGTGGGATGGGGAAATTGAGAATTGAGCGTTGAGAATTGAGAATTTGAATCAGATTCTTACCGTATTATTTTACTTCCGATCTTGAAAAAACGCAACCCAAAAATGCAGGAGGACCGTGACGTAGTGACCAATCACCAGGCATTCGCTGCGCATTGCGTTTCCGATTGACGATTGAGCAAATTCTCAATTCTCCATTGCGCTGCGTCGGCGGGGCTCTGTACTCGATCCGTGCGGGCGCGTAGGGGCGCGTATCTACGCGCCCGGTTCCGCGAAGCGGAACAAATCGCCCGCAAGGGCGATGTTGCCCGTATGAATGAAGCGATCCCGTATCGTTATTTGCCCCCGGCAAATTGCATTCGTTCCGAATGCCGGACAAGCGATGCTTGTCCCTACGGCAGAGAATGACCGTTTTCGGGTTTTTCGGCGGGGGTCTGTTGTCGATCCGTGCGGGCGCGTGGATACGCGCCAGATTCCGCGTAGGGGCGCGTATCTACGCGCCCGGTTCCGCGAAGCGGAACAAATCGCCCGCGAGGGCGATGTTGCCCGTGTGAATAACGAGATCCCGTATCGTTATTTGCCTCCGGCAAATTGCATTCGTTCCGAATGCCGGATAAGCGATGTCCCTACGGCAGAGAATGACCGTTTTCAGTTTTTTCGGCGGGGATCTGTTGTCGGTCCGTGCGGGCGCGTGGATACGCGCCCCTACGAGGCTGGCGGTCGTCGGCGGGCGCGTAGATACGCGCCCCTACGCTGAACGGTACAAAAACTGCGCCGTCCGGGGGCGGGCGGCGCAGGGAGTTCCGTATTCGCTCACGTGTAGAGCTTGCCGATGGCCCAGTTGGCGAGGCGGGAGGGCAGGAGCTTGAGCAGGACGCAGATCGCCTTGTAGGAAAAGCCGATGGTATAGACCGGCTTGGGATGGCGCTTCATGGCGATTTTGGCGATATAATTGCCCGCGGTCCGGGGGTCCATGCCGTTCTGCTCGTCGTGCTCCATCTTGCGGACGCTCTTGGAGATCCTGCCGCCGTAGACGTCGTCGCCGACCGCGGATTTTTCGCGGGCCGCGGTGAAGCCGGTGGCAATGTCGCCGGGCTGGACCGCCGCAGCCGTGATCCCGAAGGGCCGGACCTCGTTTGCCAGGGCGGCGGTATAGTCGTTGATCGCCGCCTTGGAGGCCGAATAGAAGGCCTGGAAAGGGATGGCGGCAGGGGCCGCCACGGAGCTGACGTTCACGATCCGCCCGCCGCCGCGCTTGCGGAAGTGGGGCAGAACCGCCTTGCACAGATTGACCGTGCCGAAGAAGTTCACGTCCATCTGCTTTTTCGCATCGGCCAGCTCGGTGAACTCAATGGCCCCGGAGATGCCGAAGCCCGCGCAGTTGACCAGCAGGGAGAAGTCCCCCGCCAGACGCAGGACCTCCTGCACTGCGTAGGCGCACTGCTGTTCGTCGGAGACGTCGGCGCAGATATGGTGCAGGCCCTTTTCCGTATAAGGGCGGCGGGAGAGGACGTAGACGCGCAGGCCCCGATCCCGCAGCGCGCGGGCCGCAGCCAGGCCGATGCCGGAGCTGCCGCCGGTGACGATTGCAGTCTCAGCCATTTTCCTTCAGCACCTCGGCAAGAATGTCGGTGGCCTCGTCCACGAGGGCCTTCGTGTGCGTCGCCATGTAGGAGGTGCGCAGCAGGCACTCGCCCTCGGCGCAGGCAGGGGGCAGGACGGGGTTCACGTAGACGCCGGCTTCGTAGGCCTCTTTGGCCTTGACCAGAGTGTTGACCGGCTGGTAGGTATAGAGCGGGACGATGGGGGTCTCGCTTTCGATGATGCGAACGCCCTTGCGGTGGAAGCAGCCGCGGGCGTAGGCGGAGATGTCCTGCAGGGTCTGGGGCAGCTCGGGGTGCTTCTCCAGATAGCGCAGGGCAGCCAGGGCCGTCGCGCAGGAGGCCGGCGTGATGGAGGCAGAGAAGATGAAGGGGCGGGAGTTATGCTTGATATAGTGGCCGATGCGCTCGGAGGTGGCGCAGTAGCCGCCCAGAGAGGCAAGGGATTTGGAGAAGGTGCCCATGTAGATATCCACCTCGTCCTCCAGGCCGAAGTAGCTGGCCGTGCCGCGTCCGCCCTCGCCGATGACGCCCAGGGCGTGCGCGTCGTCCACCATGACGCCCGCGCCGTATTTCTTGGCCAGGGCCACGATCTCCGGGAGCTTGGCGATGTCGCCGCCCATGGAGAAGACGCCGTCGGTGACGATGAGGCAGCCGCGGTTTTCGGGGACCTTCTGAAGCTGGGCCTCGAGATCGGCCATATCGGCGTGACGGAAGCGAAGCATCTTGCCGTAGCTGAGCTTGCAGCCGTCATAGATGGAGGCATGGTTTTCGCGGTCGCAGATCACGTAGTCGTGCATGCCCACGATGGCGGAGATGATGCCGAGGTTGGTCTGGAAGCCGGTGGAGAAGGTGATGACCATTTCCTTGTGCAGGAACTTCGCCAGCTCCGCCTCGAGCTCCAGGTGCATTTCCAGCGTGCCGTTGAGATAGCGGGACCCGGAGCAGCCGGTGCCGTACTGCTCAAAGGCGTGAATGCCGGCCTCGATGACCTCCGGATTCGTGGTCAGGCCGAGATAGTTGTTGGAGCCGAGCATGATGCGGCGCTTGCCCTCCATGATGACCTCGACGTCCTGACGCGATTCCAGGGCGTGACCGTAGGGATAGAGGCCCTGCTTCATAAAATCTCTGGCGATCGTAAAGCTGTCACACTTCGCAAAAATATCCATAAATCCACCTTCGGTTTCAAATTTCGTCTTTTATTATACACGTTTGCGTACAAATTGCAACAAAAAATTAAGCAGGCTCCGGGGCTCGTCCCGAACCGCGGAGCCTGTTCCGTTTCGCCGCCTGATCCGATTCGGATCCTTGCATCATCGGATCACAGGGGCAGCTTATCCTCAATGTCGTTGATGACGTAGTAGACCGTGTTGTCCTCCGGCTTGATATAGAGCTTGCAGGAGGAGATCCGGGCAGAACCGTATTTCCGGCGGTAATCGTCCAGGCAGCGCTCGAGCAGAATGGCGCAGTCGAACTGACGGTTGGAATCCTGAACGTAGAGCTCCGGCACGAAGCCGGCGGCAAACTGCTTGCCGGCAGCCTTGGCAGCTTCCAGAATCGGTCCGGTTTTTTCCAGCGCGGCGTCCACAGCCTCCTTGATGCTTGCAGACATGGAAACACCTCCTTTTCTTTCAGTATGAAAATTCAATTCCTGCTTATACTATACAGAGCAAAACACCTGATGTCAAGCTCTACTTTTCCCGTTGATGCAGATCAGTTCCATTTTAATGGTATCTTTTCCGATTTTCCGGCGTTTATGTGCAGTTGACTGTCAAATCCTGACGGTTTGAGGAAAACCCGCCAGTGTTTTTTTCGCAGATCCGTCCATATTAAGAGCAGCACCTGATGATTGGAGGGATTGGATGCGAAAACGGATATTGGCGATCATGGCTGCGCTTCTGCTGCTGCCGGTTCTCCTGTTCCCGGCGGCGGCGCAGGACCTGATCCCGGTGGGCCAGACCGTCGGACTGGCCCTGCGGCTCGACGGGGTCTACGTGGTCCGCTTTGACGCAGACGCGGCGCCCGCGCGCGAGGCCGGACTGAAGGTCGGGGACCGGATCGTTTCCGTGGACGGCGCGGAGCTGGACAGCGCGGAAACCCTGCGCAGCCGCATTGCAGCGGGACACGGCGCGGACCTGATCCTCCGCGTCCGGCGCGGGGAAAAGGACATGAGCTTCACGGTCCGCCCGGTCAGCACGGAGACGGGCTGGCGGCTCGGCGTATACGTGCAGGATCGGATCGAGGGGCTGGGCACGGTGACCTTCTACGACCCGCAGACCGGAGCCTTCGGCGCGCTGGGTCACGGCGTGAGCGGCGGCGGGGAGCGGACGCTGGAGATCCTCGGCGGCACGGCAACGCGGACAGAGGTGGTCTCGGTCCGGCGCGGCGAGGCGGGCTGCCCCGGCGAGCTGCGCGGCGCCGTGGACACGGGCGAGACCCTTGGGCGCGTGGAGGAGAACTCGGACTGCGGCGTCTTCGGTCACGCCGAGGCCGTTTGGGACGGGGTCGCCGTCCCGGCGGCTGAGCCCGGCGAGGTCACGACCGGACCGGCGGAGCTGCTGTGCAACGTCTCCGGCAGCGAGATCCGCCGCTGCGCGGTGGAGATCGAGGCCCTGTCCTTTGCAGGCGAGGAGGGCCGGGATCTGCGTCTGCGGGTCACGGACCCGGAGCTGCTTGCCGCCACGGGCGGGATCGTCCAGGGCATGAGCGGGTCCCCGATCCTGCAAAACGGCAGGCTGATCGGCGCGGTCACCCACGTGCTGATCGGCGACCCGACGCGGGGCTACGGCATCTTCATCGGTCATATGCTGGAGGTCTGCGGATAAAAGCGGCTCCCTGCACGGAAAACTGCCGTGCAGGGAGCCTGTTTCAAATGCTTTGCCGGGGACGGGGCAGGGATCAGCCCTTGACGTAGGTGATCAACTGATCCTCTTCGCCGATGACGATCTCGCCGTTGGCAAAGGTGCCGGTGATGGACTGGGACTCGCCGTCCTGATCCATGGTGATGGTCAGGGTCTCGCCGTCCAGCGCCCAGGTGCCGGTCATCTTGATGGCGAACGCCTTGATCTCAACCGTGTTGTCGCTGCGGATGGTCATGGGCATATAGTTTTCCAGCTCGATGCCGTTCTGCGCGAGGTAGGTTTCCACCTCGACGCCGCTCTCCTTGGCTGCGTCCGCCACGTACTCCTCAAGGGTCTGGCCGTTGATCTTGCTCACGTGGTAGATGCCGACGATGTTGTTCGGATCGTTGTTCAGCAGCTCGGGATCAACCTCGGGCTCGGCGGGCTTCTGCGCCTTGACGAAGACGACGGTCGTTTCCATCTGCTCGGAGCTTGCCTTCAGGGTCAGACGGCTGCCGTCAAAGGTGCCCTTCTGCTCGGTGCCGTCTTTGGTGGTAACGGTGACGTTCTCGCCGTCCTGGGTCCAGGTGCCCTTGGAAGCGATGCCCATCGAGGACATGACGGCGGTGCCGTCTTCCAGGAGCTCAATGGACATGAAATTGTCCAGATCGATGCCAAGCGAGGAGAGCTTCTCCTTCAGCTCCTCCTCGGACATGGTGGGAGCGGTCTCGTCTTCTCCGGCCAGGCCGCCGAACATGGAGACCACCCATTCGGCGAAGCTCATGCCGTTGACGGTTTCGGCCTTGTACCAGCCGACGATGCCCTCGGAGAGAGGCGCTTCGGTGGTCTTCTGGGCGGCGGTGTCGCCGTTCTTGTCGGTCGCGTCGGTCTTCTTGCAGCCGACGAAGGCCGCCAGAACGAGGACGAGAACCAGGGTGAGTGCCAAAATCTTCTTCATTTGATTCCTTTGATTCCTTTCGTTATTTTATTCGGGCCGGAGGTTTCCCTCCGGCCCGGTTTATTACGGTTGCGTGGGATTACTTCTTGACGAAGATCAGCGTCGTGCCGGAGCCCACGTCCATGGTGATCTTGCCGTCTTCATAGTCGCACTCAAGCGGATCGTTATCGACGGTCAGGGTCAGCTTGGAGCCGTCCAGCTTCCAAGTGCCTTCTTCCTTGTCTCCGGCGTATTCCAGGGTGAACTTGCCGTCATCCTTGATCTCAAGGCCGAAGGAGTCTTCGCTGATGCCTGCCTGCTTCAGGAGGTCCTTGATTTCCTCATTGGACTTATCCTTGAATTCGTCGGACTCTTCCTTACTCGCCTCGATCATGCTGTCCATGTCGATCTTGTAGGTGCCGACGGGGTCGGACTTGGAGCAGCCGACAAACAGGGCCGCAACGAGCAGCGTAACGAGAATCAGGGAAATGATGCGTTTCATAGTGCGTTCGTCTCCTTTTCATAATGAAATCGGGCCGCGCATTTCATTCGGGCGCACACAGCCCCTTCGGTTCCTTTATACCATAGGCTTCCGGAAAAAGCAAGAAGAATTTTAGGGAAGAAACGGCGCGATTTTTTAGGGAAGAAACAGCGCGATTCCCGATCCCGTTCCGCGTATCAGTCTCCGCTCACCTGCTCCACCTCGTAGCCCGCCGCGCGCAGCAGGCTGACGAGACCGGCGTCGCCGACCAGGTGGCCTGCACCGACGGCAAAGAAGACCCGGTCCCCCGCCTGCATCCATTCCACGGCGCGGTCACGCATGCCGAGGTTGCGGTCGTCGAGCATCCGGCGCTGATAGTCCTCCAGGAGCGCCAGCTCCTCCTCGGTGTATTCCCCGTCCTCCGTTTCCGTTTCGTTCAGGGCCTGGATGGCGTCATAGTCGCCGCTGCACCAGGCCTCGTAGAGCTCGGAGATCTGCACGCCGTAGCCGTCCAGATTGTCCAGGGTGCTGCGGATCAGAAGCAGATCGAGCTCGTCGGAGAAGTCTGCGAGCATCCCGTACTGGAAGGCGGCGGATTCAACGTCCCGGACCTCGATCTGATGATCGTAGGCATGGCGGATCAGATAGGTGTCCATGGCGTATTCCGCGCTCAGGTCGCTTTCCGTCATCAGGGCGGCCTGCTCCACGAGCTGGGCCCACATGCCGAGGTTGAACTGCTTCATGATATTCGGCATGAGGCCGGCCTTCTCCAGCAGATCCGCAGCGGCGCGGTAGGTCTCGGCAGGCATATGGTCCTCCGCCGTGGTGCCGTCGAGCAGGAGGAACTGCATCATCACCTCCGACGCGGCGCTCATATCTTCCTCAAAGGCCAGGACGTCGAACTCCACGGCCAGGGCGTCGCATTTGTCCAGCGTCGGCGCGATCAGCGAAAGGGCGGCGGCGTTGCGCTCGTCCCCAACGTGGATCGTGCCGAACAGATACATCTCCTGCCCGCCCTCGCCGGTGACGCGGAAGAGCATGGGGTGCAGGTCCTCCGGGACCTCGACGACCGGCTCCGTGGCTGCATGGGCCTCGGTCGATTCCGGGACGGGAAGGCTCGATTCCGGGACGGGAAGACTGGATGCGGGGGCGGATGCGGACGGGGCCGGGGCCGGGGCCGCGGGCGCAGCGGACGGCGTCTCGCCGGTGCTGGTGCAGCCGCAGAGCATCGCCGCCAGCAGGCAGAGGGGGAGCAGGCAGGCAAGCAGCTTTTTCATTCGGGGTTCCTCCATTTCAAAGATACGGATCATTCGGGGCGGCGGGTACGGCAGACGAAGCAGCGGTCCAGCTTCTGCGGGTTACGGGTCCCGCAGGTGGGGCAGGCCCAGGTTTCGGCAGCGCGGGGCGCCTTGCAGACCTGGCAGCGGACGGCGTTTTCCGGGTTCAGAGAACCGCAGGCGCGGCAGCGCCAGGTGGGGACGACCTGCGGACGCGCCGCGCCGCAGATCACGCAGGTCTCGGCGGTGACCGGGCTCTGGGAGCCGCAGTGCGGGCAGGTCCAGGCCCGGACCGCAGCGCTGCGCGGCGCGTGGCAGCGGGCGCAGACGCCCTCGGTTTCGGGGTTTTCCGTCCCGCACCAGCCGCAGGTCCAAAGCTCGGGCGGGCGGTATTTGGGCGTGCCGCAGCGCTTGCAGGTCTCGTCGCCCTCGGTGTTCTTTCCGCCGCAGTAGGGGCAGATCCAGGTGATCTCCAGCGGAGCGGGGCGCTCCACCTCCTGCGGTTTGCGGCGGCGCAGGGTCAGAAGCAGAAGGACGAGACCGAAGACCGTCGTGATCAGGGCAGCCCAGAAGGCGGAATTGACGGTCTGGGCAAAGTCGGACAGCTCGCCGGAACGCTGGACCGCGTACCAGCGGGTCTGCCGGACCAGAAAGAGCGCGATGCTCAGGACCGCCCCGGAAATCAGAGCGATCCAGCCGGTTTTTCGCATAAAAACACCTCCCGGAGCGGGGGAATGGAGAATTGAAATTGAGAATTGAGAATGGAGAATTGAGAATTGGCGGCTGTTGTGTCAGCACATCGGTAAGGGATTTGTGTCAGAACATGGGTGAGACAGTGGTAGGTATGGGTAAGCCTGTATCAGAGGGAAAGGCC
>OCVV011351810.1_pt1 | contig 26080 bp, 20 predicted proteins | sample 1539721 | NCBI WGS metagenome assembly OCVV01 (sample SAMN02144230, study PRJEB22623) | gut metagenome | biome: sheep rumen | host: Ovis aries | place: New Zealand | reverse complement strand
CCGTCGGGCCGTAGGTGTACTCCGCGCCGCGCATCGGGTCGCCGCGCCACTGGTGCTGGGGGCTCACCACCTCGGACCTGAAGGCCGTGGCCTCCGGGCCGGGCAGCAGGTCGAGGTTGTCCTCGCTGAGCAGATCGTTCACCGCCATGTCACATCCTCCTCGCCCTCGCGGCGCGCGCCTCGCGCACGCGGCCTGCGTACTCCACCGGGTCGACGGGGGGCTTCACCGCGAGGTCCGACGCCCTGTCGACGAAAGCGGCCATCTCCCGCTGCAGCGCGACGTTCGCGAGCGCGTCCGCGCGCTGGGCCGGGGTCATGTTCCAGTCCCACTCGAACCGGAACTGCGAAAGCGAGTCGGTGCCCTCGACCATGTCGCGGTGCTCGAGCTCGGCCCAGGCCTCGTCGCCGAGCGCGTCGGCGGGGCTGGTGTAGTCCGACGGCAGCGACGCCTGCAGGGCGAGCGCGTCCATGCGCTCGGCGTCCGGTGCCTCGTACTTGCTGGAGAAGGGCGCGAAGTCCGGCATGGCCTACCTCCTCGCCCTCGGGCGGAGCGGGACGCCGGCGAGCATGGTCGCCTGGACGTCCTCTGGTTTCTTTTTGGGGGTCACCGGCGGTGTCGCAGACGCTGGTGGATTAGGCAGCCCGGGCGCCGCGACCTGAGCAGCCGGCTGGGCCGGCTGGGCCGGCTGAGCCACAGCGGGTTCAGCCGGAGAGGATACGCCGAGCTGGGGGGTAGGGGTAGGGGTAGCCCGCGCGGCGCCGGTAACAGGGCCTGCGCCCGTCTGGTCCCCCGGAGCAGTCACCCCCTGGGTGCGCTCCTTGATCATCTGCCTCAGTATTGTATCCCTACGGAGGTTGGCCTGCTTTATGTCCGCGCCGGGGCCGGTCCCTATGTCGGCGATGTCCGACATGAACTTGTCCTTTGTGGCCTTGTCCTCCATCGCCCGGTTAAATATGCTGGCGGTATCCACGTTCCCGCGAATCACGTCCCAGTCTTTCTCGTACCGCCTGAGGGCCTCCGGATCCCCTCCCTTAAACTCGGAGGAGTCACTCAAGCCCTTGCCATAATTCAGCATGCGGTCAAGCGCGTCGTTCGCAGTTTTTGCGGTGCGCGCCTTATGAAAGCCCAGCACGTCCTCGTCGCTGAACCCCTGCAGCCCGTACTGCTGGCGGTACTTGTCGGCAGCGCGTCGGTTAAACGCCTCGGCCTGTGCGGCCGCGTAGGCCTGGTTGGACTTTGCACGCAACTCAAACCCGCTGATGCGCTTGCCGAGCGCCTCGATCTGCGCGGGGGTGAGGTTCCCGCCGTAGCTGACGTTACCATCGGCGTCCTTCGATGTCGACAGCTTGCCCACGGTCTTGAACACCATGTCCATGTCCTGGAGGTCGGTAGATCCGAGCCCCGCGCGCCCTTCGGCTGTACGGAGCTTCCTCGCGCGTTTTACGAGGTCGCCGACCCTCGCGTCGTAGTCCTTCTGATCGAGCATCTTCTCGCCCTCGCGGAGCCGGCCGAGGTTCGCCCAGTCGTCCGCGTTGCGGAACGAGCGGTTCTTGTAGCGCCTCTCCATCATGTCCGCGCGCTGCTGCTCCCTGAACTGCGCGGCCTCCTGCTCAAGCGCGTAGCGGGTCTTGTCCTGGCGGAGCCTCTCCGCCCGGCGCCTCTGCAGGCGCGACACTTCGGACGTCGCGGCGTCGCTCTGGGCGTCCCTGCGGTTCTCCGCAGCCTGGATCTCGGCGGCCTTCAGCTGCTCGTTCTGCAGGTGGGCGAGCGAATTGTTGGCGGGCGTGTTGCGGATGTCAAGCGGGGCCCCGTTCACCCGGACGCGCGAGTCGGTGGGGAGCCCGGTGCCGCCGTGCTCCGTAGTGGTTCCGACGGACAGGGGCTGTGCAGGGGAAGCGCCGGAACCGGGCTTGGGCCTGGGGGCTAGCGGGGTGTCGGACGTGACCCTTTTCCCGTTGGCCAGCTGAACGGAGGTCTCCCCCTTCTGCTCCTGCCCAGTGGTGCCGGTCTTGTCATCCCCCTTCTTGACACCGGTCGTTGCGGCGGGCCTGGCATAGTCGTCGTCTTCCCAGGAAGTACCGTATGCCCTCCCCTCGATGGCCTGGTCCGCAGACTCCTGCGCGGCCCGGGTGAACCTTGCGGCATCCCGGTCATTAACGCCCATCGAACGGAGCGTCTTCTGGAACGCATCCTCGTTCTGGGACATATAGGCATCCACGATATTACCCAGCCGCTCTCTGCTCAGGTTCTTGCTTTTAATAAAATGATGGGAACCCATGGCCTCGGCGAACAACCTCCGGACCTCTTTACGATCCTGCTCACGAAACTGCTTTCGCTCTGCGCTATCTGACTTAAAGGGAGACCAAGACATCGAAGCCGGGTTGTTATACTGTTCGTATTCCTTCTCGGCGGAAAGTTCCCCTGCTCCAGCGCTCCTCCACACAGACTCCCACCAGCCTCCATTCTTAAGCTGGCTGTCAATGAACTCACCAGTGCCCATCTTCGTGTTGGTCACCTCATGGGGGGACCTGACACCTCGCCCCCGGTCGAACATGTGGCGCCTGTATGTCTTCTGGTCCCAACGTGTCTTTACCGCCATGGTAACACCTCCTTAAAGATTCCAGCTTGGTTCAATGTCTCCGCCGGACCCCTCGAACAGCACATTCTGGACGACGGGGGCCTGCACGGTGTTGTCGGCGACCTGCATCTGCTGCAGCCACTGCATGGCCTGCTGCATGTACTGCTGCGCCGACTGGAGCTCGTTCATCGCGACCTGGTGCTCGTAGAGCATCATGAGGCGGACGGGCTCGAGCGACGGGAGCGGTATCACGTCGTCGTCGTTGACGAGGGGGAGCGGGTCGACCCGCACCTCCGCCAGGATGTCGAACGGGCCGCGGCGCGTGCCCTTTATGCGGTACTGCCGGAACTTGGGCACGGACACGGACGGGTGGTAGTGCCCGAGCATGACGATGCGCCCGCGCCTGCTCATGCCCCAGAGGGTGATGTAGTCGTCGGCGAACGGGTCCAGCACGACGGACTCGATGCTCATGAAGGGCTGCTCCTGGCCCTGGTAGAACGCCTCGTACCCCGGCGCGCCGGCCTCCCCCTGCAGCACGTCGAGCCTGGTCGACACGCGCTCGCCCGTCGGGGACACTCCGGCCACCGTCAGAGGCGCCTGCGGGTGGCCGTCGTCCACGTGCATCGCGGTGGCCACGAGCACCATGGCGTCCTCGGGCTGGTGCATCACCGGCGAAAAGCCCAGGTCCGCCACTTCGGCCGTGCGGAGCAGGCTGAACCCCTGCTTGAGGTAGTTGTCGAGGTCGCCGGGCCCCGAATGAAGAAACTGGTAGTCGGTCCCGCGCAGGGACGCCGGCGTCCCGTTCACGCAGACCCTGACCAAACCCGCCACGCCCTGCGGGAGGGAGAACACAGGAGTGGCGGAAAATAGACGGACGAGACGGCGGAGGCACTCCCAGCCGTTCAGCCCGGCCAGCGCGGAGACCGCGTTGTTGATCTGCTCGCCGACGTCGGTCGTACCGTGCAGGTACGGCGCCTTGGAGAGCAGCTTCTTGGCCTGTCCGAACGTGTAGTCCTTCACCGTCTCGTCTCCTTTCGCGGCCCCGGCCCGCAGGCCGGGGCCCCCTCCGGGCCGTTAGCCCTCTCCGTTGCCGGCGTCCTCCCCGGCCGGAGCCGCGGGCTCCGCGGCGGCAGCCGCCGCGACGGCGAGCTTGCTGCCCTCGGCGACCTTGACCGACTCGCCGCCCGTGACGGTGGAGAGCACCGCGACCGTGATGTAGGGCGCGGACGCCACGTCGACGACGATGACCTCCACGGAGGACTCGCCGACGGTGATGTAGCGGCGGTCGCCGATCGCGAGCGGGCCGTAGCCGGCCTTGAGCAGGAGCTCGAGCGTCTCGCCGGCCGCGAGGTCCGCCGCGATGGGCGCGTCGGCGCCGATCTCGGCGTCGGTGCCCCTCTTGGAGGCGTCGGGGTTGACGCGCTTGTTCTCGATCGGGCACCTCGCGCGGAGGGACTCGCGGCACCTGCGGTAGATGAAGGACGTCGTGTCGTAGACACGGGCCTCCGGACGCGGGTGGATGAGGAACAGCCCGTAGAACTTGCCGGTCTGCTGGAACGGGTCGGCCTCGGTCTGCGGACCGCGGACCCATCCCCACTGGCCGTTGAGCGCGGGGAACGCGCCGAAGTGCGTGCCGCTGCCGAGCTGCACCGTGCCCTGGGTCTCGAACTCGTTCGTGAACACGTTGTTCATGAACACCGGCGCGATCGCGAGCTCGGCGTCCACCCAGTCGATGTTCTCGTGCGGGATGTCGCCTCCGTTGATGCCCTTGCGGCGTGCCTCGGGGACGATGGGCTCCACCGCGAGCGCGATGTAGACCTCCTTGCCGTCGAGCTCCGCCGCGACGCCGCCGTAGTCGGCGGAGTTGTACTGCGCGACGTAGCGGTGGATCTTGAAGCGGAGCTGGTTCGGGTCGCTGATGACCGCCCAGTTGCGGAACGTCTTGAACGTCATCTTGTAGTTGTCGATGAGCGCCTGGGGCTTGGCCTCGAGCCACTCGCGGTAGACCTTCTCGTCGCCCTCGATCGACTTGACGACGTCGTCGTTGTTGATCATGATGCCGAAGGTGGGCTCGCCCGCGTCGTTGCCGAGGGCGGCGTCGGGGCAGCGGATCTTCAGCATCTCGTGGAAGCGGTCGAGCGCGTACCAGTTGACGGGCTCGGGCTCGACGGACGCGTCAAGGACGCAGAACGCGTGCGGCTTGCCGTCCTTTCCGGTGACGAGCGACGCCTTGGCGACCTTGTTCGCGGCGCTGCCGGTCGCGCCGAACTTCACGAACGGGTCGTAGAAGTAGCGGGGCGAATCCTCCTGGCCGTGCATGACCGAGCACATGATGAACGAGCGGCCGAAGTTGGTCGACTGCGCGATGTACATGTCGCGGTTGAACGTCTCCTGCTTGATGATGCCGACCTCCATGCCGGCCTCGAGGATGAGCGCGAGCTGCTGCGCCGCGTCCTGGATGTAGCGGAACGCGTTGGCGCAGATGGGGTCGGAGCCCCACGCCGAGCGCATGCCGCTCCACGCGAGCTGGTCCCACGCGTAGTCGACCGAGCCGTGCTTCGGGAAGCGGCAGGGGTCGTTCGAGAGGGACGGGATCGGGTCGATCGCCTCCCAGTCGTCGAGGCCCACGGTCTTGTAGATCGAGCCGCGGAAGATGCGGCGCTGCTGGACGAGGCCGTTGTGCAGCTGGAACTGTCCGCGCGGGATGCGGTCATGCCAGAAGCGGGGCGTCATCATGGTCTTCTTGAGGATGAGGGGGTCGACCGTCTGCACCGCCGACCACATGACCTGCGAGAAGCCGAGCATGTTCGTCGCCACCGGATCGGTGCCCTGGGCCCCGAACTGGTAGTCGTACATGTGCGGCAAAGGGCCGAGGTCGTTGACTCCGGCGCCGCGGCGCGAGGGGTTGGGGTCGAGCATGCCGAGGCGCGCCTGCTCGGTGCGGGTCACGTCGGCGATGTACGGGTTGACCTTGACGATCGGCTTGGTGATGCCGGGGATGTCGGTGGCCTTGGGGAGGACCTGGTGGCCAGGGGTGCCGGCCTGCGCGCCGGTCTGGGTCGGCCAGTTCGTGTTCGCGCCCTGGACGCCGTTGTCAAAGCCGGTGCCCGCGGGGCTGATGGGGGTGACGAAACCTCCGTTGGGGTTCAGATCTTTCGGATCCATGTTAACCTTCTTTCTGCTCCTGTGGGAGCTTGCTAGTTATTGGGGTGTTGTGGCACGCGGCAAAATCGTCCGTGTCATGTCGTGCGGGCACACGAAATATCCCGAGCTTGCTCCCACAGCGGCAGTGGGTATCTTGATCCGCTGGTTGGTATTATAGCACATGACCCCATGCAAGCGCAAGGGGTCACGTGCAACTTTATTTCGCGGGGTCAGGCGCGGGGGCGCGGGGCGAGCGTCTGGTTGAGCACGTTCATCATCGTGTTCTCCACGGTGGAGGAGAAGCTGCCCCCGCGGTCGACGACTGGGTTGGGCGGCGGAGTCGGCTGCGGGGCCGGCGGGGCCTTGGCCCTCATCGGGAGCGCGGGGGGCGCCCCGGCGCCGCGGAGCCTGTAGTACGCGTCCTGCATGGTCTCGAGCGCCTCGACGAGGTACGCGACCTGCCGCTGCATGACCGGCACCAGGAAGCCCTGGTAGGCGACCCTCGCGATCTCCTCCTCGTTCGCGACCTGCATGAAGCTCTTGAACTGGCCGTCGGCGCTGCGCACGTCGTCGGCGTACGTGGACTCCGCAAGCACGGACGGGCGCTGGTCGGCGGGCATCAGCCTCTGCGTGAAGTTGATCGCGTTGTCGGCGAGCGCGGCCATGCGCTGCGCGCGCTTGGCGACCTGCTCCTGCTGGTCGACCGCGGCGAGGCCGGCCTGCGTGGACTTCCACTCCTGCACCGCGTGGCTCCTGGCCAGGTCGAGCTCGCGGAACCTGCGCCGCTTGTCCCACAGCGAGCCCTGCGCGGAGGCGTCCAGCCGGGCGACCATGCGGTTGAACTCCGCGTCGTCGACCGCGAGCAGCTTCTCCGCCATGCCGTCGAGCGTCTCGGGGGTCATCTCCGCGGCGGCGTCGAGCGCCGCCCTGAACTCTTCCTTCACGCCCGCCATCGGCTCGTCGTACTGGTGGCGGAACTCCGGCCGGTGCGAGAGGTCCAGCTTGCCGAGCTCGTCCTCGAGCTGCGCGATCCGCTCGTCGCGGCTCTTGAGCTCGTCCGCGAACTGCTGGCGCTCCTCGGCCACGGCGCCGGCCTGCCTCGAGGTCTCCTCGAGCCTGGCCCTCAGGGACTCCGCGAGATGGCGCGACTCGCGCTCACGGTTGCGGAGGATCTCCCACGCGCTCTTCGCCTTTTCGTTGTCCTCGATCTCCGGCGGCGCCTCCACCGGCGTGTCCGGCGGGAGGTCCATGTTCTGCTCCGGGACCGGGGTCACCGGGGTGCGGAACCTGCCGGCGATGTCGCCGACGGGGTCCGTCGACACCTGCTGGGGCTGCTGCGGGGCCGGCTGCGGGGCCGGCTGCGGGTCCGTCGGTACCTGCTGCGGGGCCGGCTGCGGAGCCGGCTGCGGAGCCGGCTGCGGAGCCGGCTGCGCCGGGAGGACGCCGGGGCCGTCCGGGGTCGTCCTCTGTCCTGCCGCCACCTCGCGCATCGTCTGCGCGATCATGTCGGCCGCCGCGCCGGTAAACGTGGCGCTCTGGCTGTCTGAGTTCATCTGGTTCCCTCCTTACATTCTGTCGAGCACCTGGTCTGCGGTCTCGGTGTACGACTGCAGCGGCTCGTCGTTCTTGTTTCCGGGGTCCCTGAAGACCTCGGGGTACACCCGTCGCGGGTTCGTGAGCAGTTTCACCGCGAGCTGCAGCCCGGTGGTAATGCCGTACTGCACGAGGAGCGAGTCCTTCGTGTCCGCGGGATACGGGGGCGGGTTGTCGGCGAGCTCCTCGAGCGCGCGGGTCATCCGCTGGGTATACGGATCGGCAAGCCACGCCCAGAACCCGGCCTCGCTGTCCGCGCCCGACGTAAGCAGGGCGCGGAGCTCGGCTATGGCCGGGTAGGCGGACGCGTCCGCATGGGAGCGGACGCGCACCTGCTCGGGCGTGAGCCTGCTCATTTCCCCTCTCCGCCGACCGGCTCGCCCATCGCGGGCTTGGCGGGCTCCTTGGCCGCGGGCGCCTCCGGGTACTCGACGCCGGCCTCGCGGCGGTCGATGTCGGAGATGGTCGCGCGGCATTCCGCGATGTAGACGCGGAGCGTGCTGATCGCGGCCTCGTGGCGGGCGATCTCGAGCTCGTACTTGCGGATGTCCTCGCTGACGAGGATGCGGATCCTGGAGGCCTCCTCGGGCTCCATCTTGTCGTTCTTCTTGTCGTTCTTCTTGGTGTCTTCCATTTCTGGGTCCCTCCTGCACGGGCCTACATCGGGATCATGTCCGACGGGGGCTCCTGTATGTTTCCTGGCGCCTGCGCGGTGATGGCCGACGGGGGCGTCAGATTCCTGCCGGTCACGTTGCTAAGCCTGTCGTAGTTCTCGAGGAGGCGCGCGGCCTGCTGCCCGCTGCTCTGCAGCCGGGCGAGCTCGTCCCTGGTCTCCTGGGTGCGGCGGGCGGCCTCGATGCCCGCCTCGGACTCGGCGCGCCTGTTCTCGATCCCGGCGCGGGTGGCGGCGGCCTCGTTCGCGGCGCGCGCCCTCGCGGCCTCCGTCTCGACGCCGAGCCGGCCCATCGCGCCCTCGCGCTCGATCTGCAGCTTGCCCGCGGACAGCTCGCGGTCCACCTGGACCTTGGCGAGCCCGACCTCCTTGTCGGCCTGGACCTTGGCGAGCCCGACCTCCTTGTCGGCCTGGACCTTCGCCAGCGCCTTCTGCATCTCGGCCTCGGACGCCTGCTTCTGCAGGGCCTCCATCTCGCGCTGCTGGCGCTCCTGCTCCGCCTCGCGCACGCGGCGCTGCGTGGCGATCGCGAGGTTGAGGGCCTTGGTCGTCGGGGCCAGCCCCTTGAGCATGTCCCTGACCTGCTGCGCGGCGTCCTTCATGCCGAGCTGCGTCTGGCCGAACTGCAGGTGCTCCTGGATGTGGGCGGACGCGGCCTCGAGGACCTGCGCGAGGCGCTCGGGCTCCTCGACCTGCGGGGCGAGCTCGCCGTCGGGGGACTGCTGGACGTCGCCGCCCTGCTCGGCCATGCTCTGCGCCTCGGCGAGGCCCTGCTGGACGGCCTGCTGGACCTCCTGCAGCACCTGGGCGTGCACCGGGATGTGCGACCAGTGCCACTGCTCCGGGCCGACCATCACTGGCTTGAGCTCCCTGATGAAGGAGTTCTCCAGCGTCGCGAAGGACGCCTGGTCCGAGGGGGACTGGTCGCGGGACACGAGCGGGCAGTACCGGTCGGCGGCGGCGCGGCCGAACTTGAGCCGGTACATGTCGTGCACCACGGCCCGGCGGCCGGACTCGTCCAGGTTGCCGGCCGTGGTCTGCAGCGTCGCGGAGAGGAGCTGGTACATGCCGTCCGCGCCGAGGGCGAGGTCGCGGCACATCTCCACCGTGAAGCGGTCCGGCACCTCCTTCAGCATCTCCGGGGTTATGCCCTTGTCCGCGCAGTACTCGATGAACTCGCCGACGACGGGGTACTCGTCGCGGAGCGGCTTGGGGCCGTTCACGAGGTTCATGAACCTGCGGAATATCTCGCGGAATATCTTGTCGTGGACGATGACGCAGCTGTTGAACAGGTTCTCGTCGCGGAGGGTGCGGCGGCGCTCCTGGATCTCGGCCTCCGCCTTCGACATCTGCACACCGCCCTCCTGCACCTTCACGCCGGTGGACAGCGGGGCGTTGTCGGTGCCGGCCACGGAGGCCGTGCCGAGCTGCGCGATGAACTGGCGGGCCTGGGTCAGCGCCTGGAGCGTCCCCGCCGCCGCGGTGTTCGGGACGGGCTCGAGGCCGGCGGCCACGATGGCCGTGTTGCCGTTCTCGGAGAGGGACACCGCGGGCTGCACCCCGGGCGCGGTCTGCTGCAGCGTGAGCCGCGCGGCGCGGAACGTGGCGTCGATGATGGAGCAGGTCATGCGGTCGGCGACCCGCTCGACCGGGACGAGGTAGGTGGCGAGCCCGCGCACGGACCTGGCGTAGCGCTCGCTGGTGGACGCGGACAGCCACATCATGCACTGGTCCATCGTGTCGTAGGCGTTCTCCTTGTAGAACAGGAACGACTTCGTCGCGGAGTCGGACCCCGGGACGATTATGTGCGACACCTTGCGCGGGGCGCTGACCTCGCGGCAGTACACGTGGAGCACGCTGAACTTGTCGAACTGGTGGCGTTCGTAGAACGAGTTCATCTTCATGTACGTGAGGAACGTCTCGTCCGGGGAGAGCCCGTTCTCGGAGGACGAGTCGTGGTCCTTGTCGATGTGCCTGCCGAACACCTCCACGACCAGCCGCTTCAGCGACGAGACGTCCCACCCGGCGTCCTCCGCTATGCCCTCGTTGTCGAGGAGCATGAACACGTACTCCGCGGGGAGCTCCGACTCGAACATGAATATCTCGTGGTCGGACGACACAGACGGGCCGTCGCCCCGGAACTTCAGCTGCCCGCGCTCCAGCGCCAGCGGGTAGAAGGCCTCGTCGTTGGGCCACGTAACCGGGCCGATGCCGTACAGGTCCACCTCGCGGCGGGCCGTCGCAAGCGCCGCGATGGTGTGGCCGTCCTTGCGGATGGCGTCCGAGAACGCCTCCGCGAGGATCGCGCCGACCCGGGCGTCGTCCGGTCCGGCCTCGCCGTTGCGCTTCGGCGCCACCGTGACGAGGCTGCACGTGTCGGCGGTCAGCTTCGTGATGGACTCGCAGCGCGCGTCGATCGTGTTCTTCAGCGCGTTGAACGAGAGGTTGGTCATGTGGGCGAGGCCCTTGGCCTTCAGCTGGTCCTGGGAGTACGGGAGCCCTCCCTCGTACGCGATCTTTATCTTCGTGCGCCGCCTCGCGTCGTCCATGTCGTCCGTGCGGAACTCGTCGTACACGTCGTACACCGCCTGCGGGTCGGTGAACCTGCGCTTCGCCGGCTTCGCCGTGCGTTCGCCTGCCGTGGTGTGGAAGCCCTTTATGCCAGTCATCTGTCGTTCCTCCAGCATGTGTCGGGGGCTCCCTCAAACCCCGGTTCGTCCTTTGCGTAGTCCACGGAGGCGATCACCGCCTCCATCGTCCCGGCGCAGCTGCAGCACCCGGAAGCCTCGTCTACGGGAAGCTTCGGGCGCCTGCCGCCGAAATTGTCGATAATCCACGTGTCGTAGCCCGTGCAGTGCAGGCAGAAGTCGCGCCGGTGCTTCGGGCAGGCCTGGCATCTCTCCATCCGCCTGGTGATGACGTCGGACGTGACGAGGGGCTTCCTAAAGAAAGGCAGCGCCTTCTCCGCCGCAGCCCTGCCCGTGATGACCGGCGAGTGCTCGTCGGACCCGACGCAGAACCACGCGGGCATGTGGGGGCACATGAACTTGGCCAGCTCGTCGACGGGGTTCAGGTCGTCCATGCCGTGCTTCGCCAGGACCGCGGCCACCTGCCGCAGGGCGTGTTCGTACGAAGGGGTGGCCACGCGGTCGTCCCCCACCTGGAAGAACCAGACCCCGCCCGGCGGGACGGCATAGGGGTTGGAGTCGCGGAACCTGGGCTTCTGCCTGCTCACGTCACTTCCCTCCCGTCCGCGCATGCCTGTTCGCCGGGCCCCTCGGCGCCGGGGGCTTCCGCGCGGAGGGGGCCATCGACACCACGGTGCCGCGCTGCATGTGGCCGGCCGCGACCCGCTCCATCTCCTCGAGCGTGGCATCCGACGGGGTCGTCCGCGCGTCCGGCCTCGCGGCGGTGTCCGCCTTGGCCGCCGCGACCGCGGGCTTCGGCGCCGGCTTGGCGCGCGACGCCACGCCGTTGCGCATCGTAAGGTAGTAGAGGAGCTCGTCCAGGTCCGTAAACGCGCGGCGTGGGTTGAAGCCGCCGGCGTACGAGAACCGGCCGTCCGGATAGGCGCGCAGCCGCAGGGGCTTCCCGGTATACGCGTCCACCGGGTCTCCGGTGCGGGCCGCGCCCGCCACGCCGTTGCGCATCGAAGCCCGGTCCTGCAGCTCCTGCAGCGTGCCCACGGGCTCCGCGAGCGTAAAGGCCTTCGGACAGCTGTAAAGCACATGGCCGCCGGCCACCGTGAGATAGATGTCGACGATGCTGCCCGTGTAGGCGCACTTGATTCCGAGCGCCCGCGGAACTGTCACCTTGTTGGTCATTGGGTCCTCCTCCTGCAATACCTCCGACATTATACCAAAACAGCCGCTTCCGCGTCAATCGAGCACGTCTATCCCGTCCTGGCCGTCTCCTTCGGCTATGACGGCGGACGGGGGGAGCGACGCCTGCGCCTGGGTGGGGCCCTGGTCGTACAGGGGCTTCGCCACCGGAACCCATCCGTAGGGCAGGATGCCCAGCCTCTCCTTCACGGCCAGCGCCCCGAGCGCGCACGCGTCCGCCTCGTCGGGCGAGCGCTTGAACACGCGCTTCTTGAAGTCCTCCTTCGGCTCGAGCTTCAGCGGCTTCCTCGGCGTCATCGAGTTCTTCGGCGTCAGGTACCTGCGCTTGACGAGCGCCTCCACGGCGGCCCGGGGGAGCCCGCGCACCATCCCGGCCTTGCAGAAGGCGGCGAGGGTGCACCACGCCTCGGCGGCCCTGTCGCCGTACTCCTCGTGCCCCTTGACGTCGGTGTTGGCGCGGATGGGGAGCTCGGACGCGCGCTGCGAGTTGTTGACGTGCAGCACGCACGCCGTGCCCTGCCCGATGTAGATGTCGATGTCGTCGGCGAGCCCCTGGTTCGCGGATGCGTCGACGGCCGTGGCGAACAGCGGGGCCGGGTACCCGCCGGGGTCGGACGACAGGACGCGCACCTGGTCGAGGAGCTGCTGCGTCACGGGCCGCGGGTCCGACGCCTTGATCGCCAGCTTGTGGAACTGCGAGAAGTCGAGGATGGGGCTGCCCGCCGCCGGCTGGCGCACGAGCACCTTGGAATAGCACGCGCCGTCGCCGCCCTCGGACCACGCGGGGTCGATGCCCGCCCCGACGGCCACGACCGGGGCGTTGGGCGCCGGGTCCATGATGCGCTGCTCCTTCGCGATCGCCGGGTCCAGGACCGTGGGTATGTTCACCCCCGTCGGGGGCGGGAACCCGCGCACCATCTTCCAGAAGAGCGGCGCGTCCTCGTTCCCGTCGCAGTCGGAGAGATTGTCCTCGATCACGGCCTTGGTGATGAGGAACGGGAACTCGGCCTCGGTCTCAGGGTTGGTCACCGTGATGCACTTCAGCCCGTCGTGGTGCCTGACGAGGAACCCCCTCGTGGACGTCCAGGTGCCCGTGTTCACGTTGACGCTGGCGATGCCGCCCTTCGGTATGCAGTACTGGCAGGACTCGTTCTCCCACGACTCCGGGTTGGCGAGCGCGAAGAACCTGAAGTCCTTCGCACCGATGCGGAGGTTCTGCATCGCCGTGCGGATGTTCTCGTGGTGCGTGATGGTCGCGAGCTCGTCGATGACGATGCGCACGTACTTCGTGTGCGCGCCCTGCAGCTTGCCGGAGTCCTCGGAGTCGTTCACCGCCACCCCCACGATCCCTGCCTTCTCACCCACCGCCTCGGGCGAGTCGTCCGCGTCGTCGTTGAGTATGGCGTACCCCGACTTCGAGAACTTCCCGGGTATCGGGATCCCGTTCTTCCTCGACCAGGCCTTCAGGGCCGCGAAGTACGTCACGACCGCGTTCCAGGAGCGGGACTTGAGCGACTGCTTGTCCGTGGAGCCGAGCCGGATCACGGTGTCGTACGGGTCGGTGATCCAGTCGAGCAGCATCAGGAGGCCGTAGTCGTTGGACTTGCCGCAGCTGCCGCAGCCCCACGTTATGCAGCCCTTCTCCGCCATCACCCAGTCGTGGAAGTGCTCCTCGGTCCACGGCGGGACCTTGAAGTACTGCTCGGGGATGAGCGCCTTCGCCGCGTCGATGAGCGGGACCCACGGGTCCCGGAACTCGATGCCGTACACGGACTTGTACTCGCGCCACTTCTTCGCGACCGTGAGGTCGATGAAGATGTCGTGCATGCCCGCGGGCCAGTCGACTCCGTGCCGCCTCTTGTACCCCGCGTCCATGTCAACAGTCCCAGAACAACTTGGTGGACGACCCCACAGACACATGCCCGCGCAGCTGCGGGTTGTCGAAGACATGGACTTCAGACGCGTACCAGCCGTTGATCGCACCGCTAGGCCAGCGATGCTCGTACTTGTTGGACCATATACCAGTGGCTATCGTGTTGACTGCCGCGCCCGCCGCCACTACCTGCCCCACAGACAGGCTGTCCAGCCTCCCGTACAGCACAATGCGAACCTCGGGCGCGATGACTGTGCCCAGGTCCCCCCGCGCAGAGTGGGCGGCCTCCTCCGCGGCTTTCATCCCGTCCCCCGAGGACCCATTGTAATAACCGGTGCCCGGAGCGGAGGATATGCGGACAAAGCCATTGTAGTCACGCCCCGCGCTGACTGTAGCCGGAGCGGTGATGCTGGTAAGCCCCGTGGGGGAGACGTAGTCCCCCAGCCCGTCCCTCCCGAGGACCTTGTAGTAGAACCCGGTGGAGGACGTGGCCAGCCCGGACAACCTGATGCCCGAGGCAAAATACAGCGTGAACCAGTCCTCCGCCCGCCGGGTCAAGCCCAGGGCAAAACCCCCTTTTATGACCGTCATCGGGGCCCCCCGGCCCATAAACGGCGTCATGGTATTTGCAATGGACAGCCCCATGGCGCACCTCTAGTTCTGGGCGGGCGTGGCGATTATATCGCCGAACAGCACCCGCATGACTGACACCCTGTTGCTGTTGCCCATCTGCGACACTGTGAAAGCGGCGACCGTCCCCGCGGGCAGCTGGTCAAAGAGGTTCTCGTTGTTCGAGTGCACGTAGAAACCCGCCGAGGTCAAGTTGGCGAACGACGTCGCACGATCGACGGTCACCGCAGTGGACGCCCTCACGTACAACACGTATTCCAGGAGCTGACCGTCCGCCACCTCGGGGCACGGGAACACAAGGGTGCCCCCGGTGGCAAGCCATACGGACGACTGGTTGACCATGCCGGAAAGCGTGTCAGCCGGGACAAACGTCGACATCGGCCCCGGGGCCCCGTCGTCTCCCTTGTCGCCCTTGTCGCCCTTCTCCCCGACGACCGTCAGCATGTACCTCCACAGCGGCTGGTCCTGCACCTCCCCGTCGTACTCCTCCCCGCTCCCCGCAAGGCACTCGAAGACGACGTGGAGGCCGGCCACGAGGCACATGTCCCCGGCCACGGCCACGGGGCTGAACTCGGTCTCCGTGAGGTGGCCCGGGTGGGTCTCGTCGCCGGAGAACACCCCGGTCTGCGAGGCGAACCACCTGGCCCCGTCCCTGCCCGGGTCGCCGTCGTCCCCCTTGTAGCCCCTGGGGCCCCGGAGCGACTCCCGCTGCGCGGGGGTGAGCTCGTCGAAGGACATCGTCCCGTCCCGCCCGGGGAGCCCCCTCAGCGACTCCTTCTGCGCCGGGGTGAGGTCGTCCCACGTAAGCGGACGGCCGGGCTCGCCGGGCTCGCCGTTGAACCCGTTGCGCACGCGGATGACGACGTCCTCGCCGGTGCGCTCGTCGTGGAGCGTCACGAGGGAGACCCCTCCCGGCTCGTCCGTGAGCGTCGACTCCGCGATGTACACGCTGTCGCCGTCTTCACCGCGGAGGGAAGCGCGCTGCTCGGGGGTGAGCTCGTCGAAGGACACCGTGCCGTCGCGGCCGGGCTCGCCGGGCTCGCCGGGGTCGCCCTTGTCACCCCTCAGGGACTCGCGCTGCTCCTCGGTGAGGTCGCTGAAGACAAGGGGGTCGCCCTTGTCGCCCTTGTCGCCCTTGTCGCCCTTGTCCCCCTTGTCGCCCTTGTCCCCCTTGGCGCCGGGGGACCCGGGGTCGCCGCGCTCGCCGGGGTCCCCCTTGTCGCCTTTGTCGCCCTTGTCGCCCTTGTCCCCCTTGTCGCCGGGGACGCCGGCGTCCCAGCGGGCGCGGTCGCCCGCGGAAACGTGGGCGGACGCGTCCTCCGTGTGCGTCGACAGCAGCCTGGACAGTCCGTCCACAAGCCGCTGCACGAACGCGCGGGTCGCAGTTGTCTCGTGCTCGCTCATGTGTTCACCTCCGCGCTCACCACGACGGCCCCGTCGGGGTCGACCTCGGCGCCGGCCGGCCTCCCGGAGCGCAGGTCGGCGTAGTAGTCCCCGGCGACCTTTATGATATGCAGGATCCACGTGCGGGCCGGCATCACAAGCGAATCCTGGTGGCTCCACACCGGGGCGCGGCCGTCGACGAGAACCCCGGAGAACGGGAACCTCGTGGCCTGCGCCCCCGCGGCCGACACGACGATGAACGCGTCGAACGCCCCTGCCGGGTCGGCGGGGGACACCCCGAGCACGTCGTCCATGGGCGCGGCCGCGAGCTTCACCTGCGTCAGGTCCGCGACCGACACGGCGCCGGAGGCCACGGTCCCGAGGTCGACGACCGTCCACCGCGACGGAGTGTGCGCAACGGCCGGGTCGACCACGGCGACGTCGACCATCAGGATCGTGTCTCCGGCGAGCTCGACCACGATGGCCCCGTCGCCCCCGGCGGGGGCGGTGATGACCCCCCGGCGCAGGCCGCGCCGAAGCGGGTCGGGGACCAGCGCGCACGTGGCCTGCACCTCGCCGCCGAACTTTACGGCGAAGCTGGCGGGGGATTCCGTGTCGCCGCGGAACTCCGGGGCGTCCACGGCGACCGCGTAGGTCGACCCGGTGAACAGCCGCTGTCCTTCCGTAAACCACGCAAACGAGTCCGTGCGCTTGCTCAGGGTGATGTTATTCATCTTGCCTCCACCACAGGATCGGGGTCGCCGGGGCTACTCGGCCTTGATCGCCTTGTACAGCTCGACTGCGCTCTCCGCGGCTCCGCCTGCGCTGTCCGCGGCGACCTTTGCGGGGTCGTTGTAGTTGAGGTCCACGTCCGGCTTGACGTCGGTCGTGTAGCTCGGGGAGGCGGTCTGCGTCTCCGTGCCGCTCGTCTCGATCTGCATTCCCTGCGAGATGATGTCAACGCGTGGGACCTCGTTCGTCGCGCCGTTGTCGCCCGAGCCGATGACGTTGACGGTGCAGTCGCGGATGTTGATGGTCTGCGAGCGGCTGGGGGTCGTCGTCCCGCATCCGCACAGGGCCGCCGCGAGGGCCAGCGCGAGGGCGACTGCGCACGGCTTGCACCTGCCGCCCGAACACGGGGAGCACGAGCCGTCGGAGCAGTCTCCGTCAGAGCAGGGACTGCACTTGCCGCCAGCGCACTTCTTGGTCTTCGCCGTGACCTTCGCCTTCGCCTTCGCCACCTTCGCGGCGGTCTGGAGCTTGGCCTTCGCGACCTTCGCCGCGACCTTTGCCTTGATCGTACCTATCTTCATGTCTGTTGTCCTTTCGGCTGCCTTGTGTCTTCTGAACTACCGCGCGGGCCAGGTAAAACAACCGCTATAACCCCGTCCCGCGCGGTTCCGGGCACCCGCCCGAAAACGAAGTCACTTCACCTTCTCGACGAGGCACTCGATGAGCGCGTCCAGCTTCTCCTGCGTGACCGTCGCCCCGAGGAGCGCGTTCGTCTTCTCGACGATGCCCGCCGCCTCGACGGCGGTGACCTCTCCGTCCTTGATCGCGGCGGAGACGCTCGACACGAGGTCCGCCCCCTGCTCAAGGTTGAGCGCGACGGCGCCCAGCTTCTCCTTGTCGTTAATCCTGCCGAGGAGCGAGTTGACGCCCTGCACGCCGTACCTCGCGGCGTTCTCGGGTGTGATGTACTCCTTGAGGAGTCCGCGCACGATGTCGCGGCGTCCGCTCTGCGTGAACAGCTTGAGTATGTTCATTTTGCCGGTTCCTTTCTTTGGTTGTTTGCATACTTGTCGAAATCGTTGTGCGCCGGGAGTGCGTCCGCCTGAATGGGCACGGACGGCAGGGTCTGCCTCACGGACTTCAGCCCGTCGCGTCCGACCGCCCCGTATGCCACGACGAGCCAGCCGACGAGCCCAAGCAGGAAGAACAGGTATGTGTTGCGCGTGTTCTGCCTGATGAGCTTGTCGTTCTGCACGGTCAGCTTCTCGTTGAACTCCACGACGCCGCGCAGGTAGCCGTTGGTCTCGTCGACCTTCGACTCGATGGCGTTCACCCTGCCGTACACCTTATCAAGCTCGTCTTGGAATCCCATTTGAGTCCTCCCTACTCCACCGTCCCGCCGAGGGCCGTTATGATGTCTCCTAGCACCCGCGTCACGTCCGATGAAAGCGACAGGTCGTAGGACTTGCCCGCAAGCAGAGGCACGTGCCCGTCAACGTCGAGCAGCATCGTGTTGAACACCTTGAACGTGTTGTTGGAGTTGTTTGTGCCCTGCCCTATCTGAATCGCCCCCGCCGCTCTGGATTCCGCACCTTTGCCAAAAGCCGCACTTCCCCATTCTGCGGCAACTGTGTCCGCTCCTACCGCAACTGTTTCGCCTGATGCGGCCTTGGCGGTTGAACCGACCGCCACGCCGTTGTATTCGGAAAAAGCGTTTTGCCCGACAGCCGTGGCATACTGCGCACTCCCTGTTGAAGAATACCGCCCTATGTGTATGCTGTCGCCATCGAGCCTCCCGCCTATCGCGGCGTCGGTGTAGTTGGTCGCGGCAATCGCCGCCGCCGAGACGGCGGCTTTCCCAGTCAGCGCAAGCGCGTTGGTGGCAGAGGCGATGTCGCATGTCAGCGCAAATGTACCGTCGCCCGTCGGCAGATACATCTTATCAGCGGACTCGTCAGTCTCAATATACCACCCGTGGACACTCCAACGGATCGTACACCAGGAATCATCATCCTCTATTTTCAGCCTAGGGGTGATGGTAAGACCGCTCGCGGTCCCGCCCGTCTTGTCTAGCTTTGCATTCACCGCGTTGCTCGTGGCCAGCCCCGCGTCCGCCGCCACCTCCGCAAGGGTGTTGGTCGGAGAAACGTCGCCCCACTGCGTAGCAGGGGAGAGAGCATACGCAGTGATGGCGACAAAAACAAAGGACATAAATGCGAGTCTGTATTTCTTCATTGTATTGACCTCCTAGTTACTGTATTGTCCCTCCGAGCTGGGTGAAGATCGTCTTCACGACCTTGGCCATCTGGTTCTGCGTCGGGTTCTGCGGAAGCATCTGCCCCGAGAACATGCGGCGCAGGTACTCAATCGCGCCCGCGTTGTTCTGGACGTCGCTGTTGCGCGCGAGGGTGTCCGGCGCCGAGCTGGCGATGGATACGCCGGTCGACGTGTAGTCGGAGTAGGTCATGCTCTCGATGACGTGAGACCCGAACCCCTCGAACGTCGTAATGACGCCCGGGTTCGACGAGCCCGGGTCCGCGACGAGCTCGAAGAAATTGGTCGTGCCGGCCTTGCGGCGGATGAGGCGGCTGGCGTCGCGCACCCACGTGCCGCTCGCCGCGTCGTAGGTGTAGGTGCCCCTGGAGTAGATCGCCTGGTTGTCCCCGCCGTGCCCGTCGTCCCCGGTGCCGCCGGAGATCTCCCATGTCTTGTACGCCGCGTCGCCGGCGATCTTGAAGCTGTCGTCCAGGTTGGCCGCCGGGATCTTGCCGTTGGTGTCGACGACGGTCGTGCTCCTGAACTGGAGGGAGTACGCATGCTGGTTCGTCCCCGCCCCCAGCTGGACGGCGCCCGTCTTGCTGGCCGCCACCTTGGCGTTGTACCCGAAGGCCGCCGCCTTCTCGGCGCTGACTTCCGCCCCGTGGCCGACCGCCGTGCCGTGCTGGGCGTACACCTTGGCGTCGGAGCCCACCGCGACGCCCTTGTCCGAGGTGTTGCCCACGAAGGCGCTTGCCCCCGTGGCCACGGACCCGGTGGCGTTAGCCTCGGCGCCCCGGCCGGCGGCGGTCCCGTCGTTGGTCGCCTTCGCCCCCTCGCCGACCGCGACCCCGCCGGTCGCGGTGGTGCGGTTGACGACCACTGGCATCTCGTCGAAGTGGCCGGGGTCCCATGCCCCCGAGTGCGTCGTGGTGCTTATGTATGCGTGGCCCTTGTACACCACGGCGACCCCGGCCACATAGGTCCTCGTCGCGTCGAACTCGGCGAACCCCGTTGCGGACGAGTCGAGCTTGGCGGACACCTTCACGCCACTGTCCTCTATCCCGCCGTCCTGCGTCAGCTGTGCGAGGTTGCCCGCTGTCGCGGGCGAGACTTTGGTTGCGTAGTCGCCAGCTGGCTGGAGCGGCTTGCCGGCATTTGGTCCTCCCGCCGTGCCGAGGCGGTACGATGTCGCCGTCCGCGCGCGGGTCGCCACGGCTCCGTCCGGCAACTGCGGTCCGCGCAGGGTGATCGACAAAGCCGCGAGCGCGTCGGCCTCGGTGTCGTATTTCTCGTCGCTGACCACTACGCTGCCGGTGAGGATGATCCACTCATATTTGTTGACAACATCATTGTAGTATGTCTGCGGCTGGGAACTCTGGAATGTCGCGGGGAACGCGGACATATCCCAGTCCGAGTAGACATAGCCCAGCGCATTGAGAACGCCTTCCGTGGCGTCGAGCTTCCTGTCGAACGCTGCCTTGAGCGTGGGCTGGTTGACCGTGGCCCGCGAATCATTGTCATCGAGACTATGCTTAAGATGGACAGTACCATACTCGTCGGGCGTCGCTGGAACTGCACCTAGCATAAGCCACTTGTCGCCCATGAAAAGCACCAGTACATTGTCATTGTTACCCCATGAGCTCTCTCCGGCGCGTAACCCGGTGCCATCGGCAAAAAGTCTTAGCCATATCGGGTAAGCATCCGAATCATCTACCGAAAGAGTAGACTCACCCGACGGGAACCTGTCAAAATGAACGCACACAACGGCCCCCGCCGTGGGGCTGAAACCCCCCGCCGCTGTCCCGGCCACCTTATTGGCATTGGATTGGTCGGTGTGGCAGGTAGCATAGACTATCTTGCCGACAGTCGCCGGGGGTATCTGCGATGCTTTGACGAGGGTGTCGCTGCTGCGCGAGCGCGTCGCCGTGAATGTCGACCCCGCGCTCACGCCAGTGATGAATCCAGAACAGGAAAGAGCATCCTCCGTGGACGTGCTGCTCATTCCCGCCCCGAGGCCGTTCTTGTCATAGACCTGCCACACATTCACGTCGGATCGCCATGCGAGTCTATGTCCATCGGTAAGCGCAGCACCACCGACGACGATCACCCAATCGGAGTATACAGGGGGGTAGACGTTGAGGTCCGTCTTGTCGCGCTTCTTGCCCAGCTTCTCGTCCACCGCGTCCTTGTCGTAGTAGTTCGCGGGGTCGAAGATGTCGGTCAGCGGGATGTCTATCTCCCTGCCGCCGGCAGCGGTGTTGAACACGATGACGAGGTTTCCACCCTCGATCCTCACGTCCTCCACCATTCCGTCTATGACGAAAGCGGTCGCGTCGACCGACGCCACGACCGTGGACCCGTGCTTCAGGAGGATGGTGGGCTTCGGCGGATTGCCGTACGCCGCGTCGTAGTCCGCACCGTCCACGAACCCGAGCAGGTCCGGGGGCTGCACCGCGGTGTCGGCCCTTGCGCCCTGCCTGCCGGAGGCGTAGTCGCCCGCCGGCTGGAGCTTCGCGTTCGGCTGGCCCTTCAGGTGGTACTCGGTTCCCGAGAGCTGGCGCGCCGCGGACACGGTGAATCCGGACGTCTGGGCCGCCGGGGACCACGACAGCTCCGTGGACCCCTCGTTCCCCAGGACCCTCCCCTGCTTCGTGCCGCCCGCGAACAGCGCCCAGCCCTCGCCCTCCGCCGGGTCCGCGGTCCACTTCACGGAGAACGGGGTGCCGTACGGCGTCGTGGGCGGAACGCACGCCCAGGGGTCGGAGACCTTCCCGGACGCGCCGGACTCGAACTCGTAGTCGGACGGCTTCTTCCCGCTGTCCGTCAGGTTCCCGCTCCCGTCGAGCCCCGCGAAATCGCCGTCGGCCGCGCCGGAGACCTTGTCGGCCTTGTCCTTCACGGCCTGGGACGCGTGGTCTCTCACCCACTGCCTGTCCGCGAGGAGGTTGGACGGCGAGGCGGCGGAGGGCATCTTGGACACGATGCCCTGCACGACCTCGCGCGACGCGAACCTCTGTTCCAGGTCCAGCCGGACGTCGCCGTCGGGCCCGGGGCGCACGTGTTCCACGGACATGACGGGGAGGAACCACCGCGAGTGCGGCGGCGCAGCAGGGGTTATTCGCGGCACTGGGCTGGGGTGCGCAAACGGATGGACGGGTCTATGCTTCTCTTCCACGGCAGGTTCCTTTCGCAAGACATCCCCTCCAGATGTCGAGGATATTATAGCACAACCCTCGGGCGGCGCGCAAGCGGGATTGTGGGGGCGGCCCCCTTTGTGGTATAATACCACCATGTAAACCCTCCCTCCAGAACAGGAGACCAGACATGGCAGACACAACCAAGGACCTGGCCGAGGTCGCGCGCGCCAAGGCGTGGCTCGACATGGCCCAATCCAAGTGGAGGCTCCAGACCCTCCAGCACCGCTCCAGGTACAACCCGAAGACCGGGGTGTACCGGCAGCTCCCGACGCGCATCCGCCGGTTCCTCAACGGAACCCCGGTGGGGATGAAGACCCTCGTGCTGTCGCTCCTGAAGGAGTCGGCCCCGTACAAGTCGCCGGTCTTCGACTGCGAGACGGACGACCTGCTGTACCGCCCGACCAACACGTTCATCAGGAAGGACGGGATCGAGCACACGACCGGGGGCAAGGACCCCACGTACACGATCATACAGGACCTGCTGCTCGACGACGAGCTCGGCGACACGTTCATGTTCGGGGACGAGTCGAGCTGCGCCCAGGTCGGGGAGACCGAGTACCACTGGGACGAGCCGTCGGTGGCGGACTGCCCGGACGGCGCGCAGGGGATAAGCTACCAGGTGACCGACGTGAGCCGCGACCGGGAGACGGACCTGTTCTCGTACCGGGTGAGGAAGGTGCAGGCGCTGACGGTCCACGTGGCGCCGCACGTCGACAACTGCGACGCGAGGCGCCGCGTGACGACGGAGTCCTGGGACAACGTCTACGGGGAGCCGGGGGCGTTCCGGTGGGACTCGGTGCGGGGAGGGGGCGCCGCCCTGCCCATCCCGGCCCCCTGCGAGCAGCCGGACGGGCGGTCCGTGAAGGTCGACGTCTACAGGAACCCGGACTGCACGTACAGGGTCACCGTGCAGACGGTCGACGCCGTGACGGACCCGGCGGCCCAGTACTCGATATACCGCGACCAGTACAAGATCAACGCCTCGGAGCGCGTGCTGAACGCGTTCTCCCCGCTGCCCAGGACCGGGGTGGAGTACTCGGGCGGCGTCATGACCAGGTACACGTCCGAGCACAACGAGGACGGGACGTGGAACAACGCGACCGAGGTCGAGACGGAGCGCCCCGTCCCGTCGTCCACGGTGGAGGTGCGCCGGACCCCGCGGGGCGTCCTGTCGTCGTGGGTGGACACCAACCAGCCCCGCGCGGCGTCCGGCATATCGACGCAGTTCGGCTCCTGGAAGTCCACGAAGACCCCCGGCGGGCTGTTCACGAACGAGTACAGCGAGTACACGAAGCAGCTCGTAGACAACCTCGGGCTGGTGTGCAACGACACCGCGTTCATGAAGACGCACGAAACCCAGGCGAGCGTGGGGGAGGTGCCCGCGGGGGCCCACGTGCCCCCGGCCGGAAACGGGCTCGTGACGACGTGGCACTACGACACGGACGGCGAGGGCTTCGTGACGCGGCGCGTGAGGACGGAGCAGGAGCACACCGTCGAGTACGCGGTGCGGCGCCGTACGTGGGGCTACCTGGGCACGACCTCCGGGTACCTGCACAGGAGCGTGTCGGCCGCGTACGCCGACCAGCTGTACTCCAGCGGGAATACGGGGACGAGCGTGGAGGTCAAGCTCACGAACGGGGGGATGTACGACGTGGACGTGCAGACGTTCCTGCGCGTCACGGGCCTGCGCCTCGGGTTCGAGTGCGCCAAGACCGTGTACCAGCACATGCACGAGGACGTCACGTCGGCGGACGCGGTCGGCGCCGAGGCGCAGGACGCGGGCGGCGGGCACACGTACCAGAGGACGTTCGTCGTGGACACCACCACGGGGGCGATCACGCGGCGCGACCGGGACACCACGGAGCTGCACGTCCCTGAGTCCCGGCGGACCGTCCGGGTCACCGCGCGCGGGACCGTGGTGCGGTCGACGGAGTCCAACGCCGCGGCAAGGCCGCCGGACGCGGCCAACCCGGGGCAGGAGACCGAATGGGAGGTGACCCCCGGGGGACGCTACAACGTCACGCGGACGACCACCGCGCCGAGGGCGCAGGAAAACGGGGCCACCTGCGAGAAGGACCTGTTCCTGCACTCCGACGGCACGACGAACATGCGCGACAGCAAGCCCGCCGACCACGTGGACGGCGGTTCCGGCGGAAAATACCGCGAACGCGCGGCGAGGCTCGGCGACGACGGGCTGTGGGAGGTGACGGAGAACACCCACGAGGAGCGGCTGGTCGAGAAGAGCGAGGAGAGGTTCACGGTCACGTCGCGCATGTGGGCCAAGACGACCGTGACCAGGAACACGGGCGACGGGGGCAGGGACCCGGAGCCGGTGGCCAGGGACGTCGGACGGAGGCTCGTCCGCTCGAAGACCCGCGGCGGCCTGTGGAACGTCGAGGACACGGAGATCAGGGCCATCGAGGGGGACACCGCGAAGGCCTGCGCGAGGGACCTGTTCCTGCACACGGACGTCACCGGCCGCACGGCGGAGGAGGCGCTCGACAACGAGCACCTCGAGCCCGCGGCCGACATGTCCGGCCTGTACGCCTCCGTCCGCCAGCGCCTGGGGGACGACGGCCTGTGGGACATAGAGTCCACGGAGAACCAGGAGAACGCCGTCGAGAGCCAGCGCATCGACGAGCGCGTGACGAGGCACGGGCTGGTGAAGCGCACCACCGCGGTCCAGGTGACGCGGGAGGGGAACGCCCTGCGCGCGAACCAGGCGGACATGGGCAAGGAGCGCGTCGTCGAGAAGACCCGCGGAAAGAGGCGCAACCTGACCACCGTCGAGATAACGCCGTTCAACAACCTGAAGACCGCCGAGGCCTGCGAGAAGACGGCGTTCCTGCACACGGACGCCGAGACCTGGTCGCGGGGGCAGAAGCCGCGGGACACGCACGTGGACGACGCGGGGAACGGGGTCTACAGGGAGGACGCCTGGACGCTGACGGACATCGGGACGTGGGAGCAGCGCAAGACGACGCACAACGAGCTGCAGCCCGACCTCAAGATCCAGAAATACGAGGACGCGTTCGGGGCGACCACCGTCACGGAGGAGTTCTCCCACAACGGGGAAGACGGCGGGCAGGGGGGCAAGATCTTCGACGAGGAGGAGCTGATCCAGTCCGTCGAGGCGCAGCTGACCAACGGCCGCAGGTACACGGTCCGCACGAAGGAGGAGACCCCGACGGAGGTGGACTCCGGCTGGCTCCACTTCGAGAAGACCACCAGCAAGGGCCTCGCCGTGTTCTACGACTTCATCGTGTTCAGGAACGCGACGATGACGCAGGTCAAGGGGTGGATAGGGCACATCCAGACACTGAAGTACGAGGGCTGGGAGGGCAGCTTCGCCAACCACCCGTCCCTGAACATAAGCCCCAACAGGTTCCGGCTGTGGGACGGGGCGATCTCCCTGACCACGACGTTCACGCCGAAGTCGTGGGCGGCGGGCGGGAACACCAAGGAGGACTACTGGGAGTCCGGCCCGATCGAGGTCGTGTCCGTCAACTTCATCCCGATCAGCCAGGCCAAGCTGCTCAAGGTGGTCACGAAGGAGACGCACGTGAAGGGCGGCGGCGTGGGCAAGGACCGGATGGAGGAGGCCCTCGCCGGCGGCGTCATAAAGGGGTCGCAGTTCGCGTACCACCCGAGCGGGCAGTCGTACTCGTACGACCTCATAACGAAGGTGGAGACGAAGGGCGTCGTGATGGACATGCCGGGCGCGGCCGCCGCCGACATGTGGAACGGGACCGCGCTGTAGCGGCGAAAGGAGGTCGGAATGGTAGACGAGGGGAACGCGCAGCTAAGCGCAGTGGGGTTCTTCAACGGGATGCTCGGCGGCGGGGACGCCGTCGGCGTCGGAGGCGGGGGAGGAGGTGGCGCGCCGGGGGCGTTCGACATCGAGGGGGACAAGGTCGTCAGGTGCGGGCTCTCGTTCGGGAGGAAGTGGCTGACGTGCTCCGACACCGCGCTCGCCGCGCTTGCGGCGGGCAGGGCGCCGTCCGGCGCCATATACGCGTCCGTGGCGCACGACGGCTCGGCGACCCCAAGCCTGTCGGTGAAGCACGCGGCGGAGCTGCCGGAAAACGGGCTGGACGTGACAAACCGCCTCCTGTACAGGGCCGAGGGGCCGGAGGGCGGGAAGTACTGGGCCGACTACCGGGCCGCGGTCACGG
>OCVV012846079.1_pt1 | contig 26129 bp, 21 predicted proteins | sample 1539721 | NCBI WGS metagenome assembly OCVV01 (sample SAMN02144230, study PRJEB22623) | gut metagenome | biome: sheep rumen | host: Ovis aries | place: New Zealand | reverse complement strand
TGCGCCAAATTTGCGTAGCAAATTTGTGTGCAAAATTGCCGAAGGCTTTATTTTATAGGGAAGTGCGAAGCACTTTCCTATAAAATAAAACAGATGGCTTACACAGAGATGTGTAAGCCATCTTGCACTTCGTTTGGTGTGCCCAGAGGGACTCGAACCCCCATCGGTCGCTTAGGAGGCGACTGCTCTATCCTGCTGAGCTATGGGCACATTTTACTTTGGTTATTATACCAAATATGAACAAAAAAATCCACAATTTATCAATAAATTGTGGATTTTAGTTGTTAAAATTATATCTTAATCAGAAATCTTTAAGAAATTAAACTTCTCATCATCAGTATTTATAACTCTTACTACATATCCAGTATAAATTTCCTCATCTGCATTGCTCGAAATATCAACCTTCAAATCAAGATTACAAACAAATTTCTCATTTTGATTGTTCACAATATTTATTGAAAAGCCTAACGTTGGCTCAATGCTTTTCAAATCAGTTCCTGCACTTTTTAAAATTGTACCATCAAATGAAATTGATCCGTTATCACTATTCACTTCGCACCCTGTTAAAAAGTTTTTATTTACATATCCTAATGATATTGGATTACTGCAATCTGTATAAAAAGTAGGTTGTTCAAAATTTGCATTTTCATATTCGTTATTGTTTCTATATACTTTAAACAGAATACCATCATTTTTATAATTGTCTATATCAATATATTTACCATTGTTATATGGATTTTTATAATTAAATTTAAGTTTATTTCCTTGTGGATCAGACATAGTTGATTTTTTTATATTGGTAATATACATTTCATTAATTGTATTCTCTGCTGTGATATCACTGCTTTTTCCAGTATTGTCAATATCTATCGATATATCTGTAAATTGGCTAATATCTATATCCTTAAGATTGCCACCACTATTATCTACCGCATTTGCACTACTTATTAATGTAATCTGCTTTATTTTAAACACGGGATCCTTATTAGCATTTACAAAACTTTCAGCATCATTTGAATATCTTTTTTTACCAGTTTCTAGTCTATATACACGCATATATCCAAAAATAACTATTAAAAGCATTAATAATTCAATTAAAACAATAATTAAATTTTTGCGTCTTTTCAATTCTTTACCCTTTATCTATTTTTCTTTAGCTATCTATTCTGCTATACAAATATTCCATTGTATTAAACACCTTGTTGCCCCATTCTGGATCACTTGCATATCTTTGACCAACACCATTAGTTGTTGGTCCATTATAGTATGTTCCAACTGCTGTTTCTCCATCATAAATTGATGTACCCTCTTCATTTAAATAATATTTAACAAGTACTTTAGCAACTAACTCTATTCCATATTCGTAACTATCAAATGTATATGAAGACGCAAATGGTGTATCATCATATGCTCCATATCCAAATAAGTTTTTCTTTCTTTGAGCTATAGTTGATCTTCCCCAATCGCTCTCATGGATTCCTATTGATGCTAAGAATATTCCATTTAATCCGTACTTATTTTCCATCTCATAAAACATTCTTGCATTATTTGAAAAGATACCATTTTCATCTTGCGAATTATCAGAAAGCACTTTTATAAAATCACTTTCTGTAAGTCCACTTGGCCTATTAAGAGGCATATCAATTTCAAGAGATAATTTTAATTTTTGTACTCTAACTTTTTCTAAAATACCTGGGGTAGCCCCCTCTGTAGTAAGCTTATCTCCATTAACATATCCTTCCATTCCATCAACGGTAACAATACACCAGTTATTTTCCATAACATATAGAAGTTTTACTGGAACATACTGATAAATGGTACATTTTTCTCTAGAGTCTTCTGAAGCATTTTCATGAAGACCCACTTCCTCAATTGTAAACATTTCTTCATTTACATGTGCCTTTTTATCTGCTAAAAATTGTGATTTACCATTTTCAATAACTTCATCTACAGTGGCTTTTGTTAGCTCTTCATTTATAATTTTTTCATCAATTAATGTATCACTTTCATATGTCCTAATTACAGTTCTATTTTTATATCCGAATTCACCAGCCTGAATTATTCTAGACTCACCTAATGGCATTTGATCATTATCCATATATTTTGTCTCATATTCCATGGTTATTTCTTCGGTCACAATATCTTTTTTAGTATAATTACTGATGTTGTTTGCAATTATTCCCATAGTATTCATTGGAGATTTATTTTGTTCAAATTCTGCTATAGCTTTTTTCTCTTCTTCTCCTGCTGCCAATATATAATTACCATGTAAAGAAGTAAAGAAAATTGTTACAAATAAACATCCTGCAATCACTCCAGCAGTGCTAAACCTTCTTCTAATTTTTCGATAGTAATCTGGAGTTTTAATTCTATATCTATCATCTTTTATATATTCTCTCGCACTTGTTTTACCATTTTTTATGTCTTGTATTTCTTTAAATGCTTCTTTAATAGACTCCGCCCTTCTACTATTGATAGAGCTAATTGTGGGTATGTCTTCATAATCTGGCATATTTTTATTTGGAGTTTTAACCTTTTTTAAAGTTTTAACTACAGCTTTGCTTTTTGTTGATGTAGATAATCTTTGCTTACTCTCTTCCATTTTATGAACGTTTAATCTTAACTTACTTAAATCTTCATCTAGTTTAGAAGTATCTATTTGATATGCTTTTTTCTTTCTCTCAATTGCTCGACCAATATTTCGAACGACATTGTTTTTCTTGCTTTTTAGCGACTTAATGATTTCTTTTGGTGTATTTTTAGCTTTAGGAGTTTCTCTAATTTGCTTTAGTTCATCAAAAACACCATCTAAGTTTTTTGAAAAATCATTTATTACATTCTTTTTACTATCTTTTGTTATTTCATCTACAATGTCATTCTTAACTCTTGATTTACCTATAATTTCTGGTTTTATTCTATTTTGACTATTAGTTCTATTTTTATTTGTATTATTATTTGAAGTATTCTTTGAAGAAGTAGCACCATTTAAAATCTTTAATTTATCATTTAAATTATTAACGTACATTTCATTCTTTTTTTGATACTTTTCTTGATTACGTTTACTAAAATTAAATCTTTTCATATGCTCCTCCTTCCCTAAAATTATTCTATTATATTTTATTATATAATAAAAAAATTATCAATAATTTTTCAAATTTTACATAAAACATGAAAAACAAGAAAGATAGCAATATTCCTTATTGCTATCTTTCAAAAAATCACAATTATCTATCTATAATTGATGCACTCATACTTAATTGTGCTACTGAATTATTTTTCTCTTCGTCGATTACAGCTTGGTCAATATCCTCAGTTCCAGAATATTTTTCCATAACTCTAACATGGCCGAAAACTATTGCTTTAGAAGCATCTCCATCATCAACAAATTTTTGGAACGATACAGTTACCGTTTTGGATTCTCCTGGAGCTAAAACTATATGTTCTAACTCTTGCATTGCTCTTTTTTCTTCTACATCATTATCCAATACTAAGAACACCTCATCGTTCTCTTCATCATCAGAAATAACAACCGTATACTGTGATCTATTAGTAAGTAAAATTTGATATTCTTCCTTCTTGTAATCTACTCTTCTGTCTTGTATATCAACCTTCAAATATTCATTCTCGCTAATTGAATCAGGATCTGAATGATAAATATAATCTCCGACATTCATCACTAACTCATTTTCATCATTATAATAGAAAGTAACCTTTTCAGATGTATATGCATAATCAGAACCACTTAATCCGCTCTCAATGAAACTATTAAAATATTTTATTTCATATATGTATATATTTGTTCCATCAGCTAATGTAATATTTGAATAATCTTGAGCTGCATACTCTCGTTGAGTAGGCATAACATCGATTACATGTTCCATGAAATTTTCAACATTATCATCAAATTCATATTTTCTACAATCTGCCGACAAATAATTAAAAGCTTTCTGATAATTTCCATCATTACATGCATCCACATACTCCTCAATACGATTTTCTATTTCAGGTGTCATAGATTTGGGAACTTTCTTTCCAGAATTAATTACTGAAGTATGTTCTTCTCTTGTTGTTTTTGGTGTCTTATCTTGTGGTTTCCTGCTAAGTATCATATTAATAATAAATATCATTAGCCATATACATAAGCATAACAATATAATATTTTTGTACTTTCTAAAGAAATGCCTAATTTTTAACCTTAAATCTGTAAAATTCATATTATTTCCTTTCTATTCTTGAACAGAGAATGATATTTCATATTTATTCAATTCACTTTCTCTAATTACAAAATTCATCTCTATTGAAGAATCCTTTCCCTTTAAAGAATTATACAAGTTAACCCATAAAACATATTGATTTCCAATTCTTTCTATATTCGTATGCTCAAGAGACATCATTTTAGGGAAGTGCTTTTTCGAATATTCTTCAAAATCTTCTAATGTCTTAAAATATTTAGTTTTAAACTCTTCATTTAAGACATCATATGCTTCATCATACCTACTATCTTCAATGCTTTTTACGAATTTTGACACGTACCATTCCATTCGGTCTCTCTCTTCCATGTTAGCAAGCTCTTTTATTTCCATATTTTCTATTTCTTCATTAATAATTGTATCTAATTCTTCTTGAGACAACTCATTATAATCAATTTCTTCTTTTTTATTTCCAGAAATAAGAAGTGAAAGTGCTATTATAACTAACGTAATAAAAATCCCAACCATTAGAATAGTTTTATTGTCCTTTATTGTCATAGCATATCTCCTTTATATTATTTATTACAATCTAAACTTATTTTTATCGAATAGTGATCTTACTATAGTGACCATTTCTTCGTCCATATCATCAGGGTCTCCATCATACTTAGCAGCATTTGACCAAGCACTTGCAAGTTCATCTTTTTTCAAATTAAAGAAATATGTTGAAAGTGCCGTTTTTAAATCTTCATATATCGCATCTGCTGGATCTAAATCGGTTGTTCTAGATATAATATCATCAAAATCTACACCTGTATGCATATAAGTCGCATTTGTTAACGCATTTTTAATGTATTCGTTTGCAGAATTAATTTCCTCCATCTCATCATCATCAAGTTCTATGTCGTGTCCCATAGTCTCTGGCCCTGTTTTCTGCTTTCTCTTTAACTTTGCTGCCATTATTAATTGCGTAACCTCGGCAGCTGCAGCTTTCATCTCTTTTGCAGAAGCTCCAGATCTATAATGAATCATTCTTGCTTTAATCGCCTCTTTAGTAAAGAAGGCATCCTTTTGGTCGTATAACGACTGAACTCTAGCTTTTGCTGTTTCCCTAGCTTTTATTAATCCTGATATACGTTTTTCCTCATTAGCTTCTTTTCTCTTATTATCAGCCTCTTCTCTTCTTGCCTCAGCATTTGCTTTTTTCAGTAATAATTCTTGATATTTTTCATTGTCTTCTTTTCCTAATTTTCCATCTTCTTTAAGCTTCTTTTCTAATTCCTTAAGCGTTTCAGCATCTGATGACGAAAATGTTTTATCTGCCTCTTCCTCAAGTTCTGCTGCTTCTTTTTCTAATCCCTCTGCTTTTTTATCATGCGTTTCAAAATCACTATCACTATGCTTTATTCCAATATCATCTAATTCTTCATTTAATTTATCAAGATTATCTACCTCATCATCTATGCTTTGCTTTAAGTCTTCATAACTTGCTTGTTCCATTTCTTGCAAGTTATCTGACTGTGCAGTTGCTTGATTTTTATTTGATGTTGGGAAGAATTCAAGACCTGCTTTTTCAACAGCTGCGCCTTTACCTAAAGACTCAACTACTCCAGAACCCGAAGCCATTGATGCCATGAATGCCATTGAACCTAAAGCATGAGATAATGAATTCTTTTGAAGCATCCACTGACCAATTCTTCCAGATCCATTCAGCTTACGTTTAAATTTTTCGTTAAATTGCCTTACACCACTTATTTTCTTTTTTACTGAATCTGATACTGCACTTGTACTATTGCCAAGAAACTGTGCCATTTTACTATCTGTAATACGCTTAGATACTGCATCAGCACCCTGTCCTGCTGCTTTCATAACTCCACCCATTTTTCTGGCAAGTCCGTTCTCAGATTCATTAAGTATTCCCTGTATTTTATTCATTCTATTTGCTGAATCTACTTTTATTGCTGACATGCCACTTCTCAATCCATTAACACCTTTTCTTGCAGTAGCACCAATTTTTTGTGCATTTGCAATGGCTCCCATTGTAATTGCTGCACCGACAGCAAGTGAGCCTTTGCTATCATCTTCAAAATGAAAAATATGTCTAACAATTTGTTCTGCATCATTTATAAATTTTAAACATAATACTGCTAATATTCCCATTGATAATTTATCTAAAGCTAACTGTCCTGGTGCCAATGATGTCAATCCTGCCATTATTAAATCACCAATATTGTTTATTGAAAAGCTACCGCCAGTTAAGCTCATAATAAGCAATTTCATAGAAACACTACAAAAAGCAAAATATATTACACAATGGAATGGCTGAATAAGTATTGTAAAAATAAACTCCTTAAGCCATGCATTAAAAGCTTGAGATTTTCCATCACCCATTTTATCTATAGCATAAGTTATAACTATCAATGGGGAAATAACTATTAGAAATGCAACTTTTATCATACGTGTAATATATCCAAACAAGAACATAAGGGTTTGGAATACAATCATTACAAATACCATTAATGCTGAAAAACTAGCTATTCCTATGCTTAACACAGACATTAACGCTAATGATTCCATTAAGTATGACACTGCTAAATTTGATGCGTTATCACCTTGTATGCTAGTGAACATGACTTCCAAACCTTTTACAATTGCATTATTTGTATAAACAGTAGCGACTATTATCCAGTGCATTGAAAATAAAAGTACTACACCTACCACCCAATCTACAAGCATTTTTTTATACTTAGCTTTATCTTCAGCTAGTGTAGATAATGCCATTCTAATACCAACATAAACAAGAACGACCAACATTGCAGCAGCAGAAATCCCCTGCATTACATGATACCATTGCGCAATGTTAATTCTCATCTGCCTAATTCCATCATCTTCAGCTTCACTAATCTTAAAAAAGTTAATATCCAACAACTTATACTTGTTAAAAAATATCGCATATGGATTTATAAGTACGTTCTTGTACTGTGTATCGTTCACACCAAACCCACTTACGAGCATCGTTGTGATAGCATCTATTCCCATTGTAATGGCTGTGATTATAATCCTTTGTCTCCACAACAATATAGACACTATTCCTCCTGCTAAATTTGTTACACCGTTTAGTATCTCTATTGTTGTCGCCCCATAACAAATATTAGTAGAATATACAAACTCAAATAGTGTAATTATCAATAGTAATGCAATTATAATCCTTTTTACTTTTTTTAACACTATATACTCTCCTTACTCTGCTCCACCTGTATATCTTTTATAATTTCTTTCCAAGTTATTTTTTAATCTATTAATATTGCTTATATCTGCTTGAATTCGAACTTTTGCTTCATCACCATCAGAAGTATTTTTTTTCTGTTCATCAAGTTCTCTAAGTTGTTCATCTAAAGCTTTTATTCTCTCTTCATAAGCTCGTTTTACATTATCTAAATCTAGTTGAGCTGCTTTGATCTGGTTCATAGCCTCTTTGGTAAGATCTTTTTCCATTTGCTCTATAGTTTCTTGAGCTTCCTTATAAAGAATTGCCTTAGCCATAACCTCAATATTCTTCCTCAACTGTTTGATTTCTGTATCTAATCCATCGTCTCTTCCACCAAATGCTATATTTCTATCTTGATCTCTAAGATTTTGTTCTAGTTGTATACGAAGTTTCTCAATTACCTGTCTAAGTTCTTCTACACTAAGTTCTTCAGCTTCATCTTCACGTACATCATCTTTTCGAGACTTGTCAATTTTTTCTTTCATCTTTTCTTTTGATTCTTTTTCTCCATCAAGGTCACTAACATCCACATCAGAATAATTCTTCTGTGTAGAGTCTGCTCTTGCGCCAAGAGCTTTATCCATTGCCATATCAGCACCCATTAATCCTGCAACTTTCTTCATAAATGCATTTTCCCCGATTCCAACAGCATCTGCCTTTTGCATTTGACTTAGAATGTTTTTCTTGTTTTCGAAAGTATTCAAATTACCAACAACTCCACCAAGTTTAGCTTTAGCTTCATCAATAGAAATGTTAGTTTTTTTATCACTATTATACTTTCCAACTGTTTGAGCAATTATATCATCAGTATTAAATGGATTTCCTTCTTTAACATTTTTCCTTAATGCAAGTTTAATATCATCAACATATTTTTCTTCTATTCCTAAGTCTTGTAGTTGTTTTTTAATATTATTTAATATTTCCTTAAATTCATCAGAATCATCTGTATATACATCAGCTTGATTCATAACCTCTCTCATAATATCATTAGCTTGATATCTATCTTTAACTCCTAATGCCCTTAAGCTACTATATGCATCTTCTGAAAGCGTATCTGCACTATTTGAGAAGAATTCGTTTGCTCCTGTATACGCTCCATAAGCCATTGCTGCTGCCTGTCCTATACTATCACTACTTGCTAAAGCTCCAGTTCCAATAAGTGTAGCCACTGCAAAAGACTTGGTCATCTTTGCAAGAGTTGAGTTCGAAACTGTTTTTCTTACACGACCCAATGTTCCCCAAGCTGTTGAAATGTTTCGTTTTGCTTGCGTGATTCCTGGATGTTTTTTGGCATTTTCTTCTGCTTTTTTCTTTTTTCTTGTTTCTTTTGCTCTTTCTGCACGTACCCTTGCTGCAGCTCTTGAGAATGACATTCCAGGATTTGCTTTCATCTTTTCTTGAATTGCCTTTTGCATTTCTTCGTCTTTTACTAAGTTACCATCTGCATCTCTAGTTTTTACAGTATAGGTTCCATCTGCATTTTGGCTAACTGAATATTTTTTTGCATCATCTCCAAGTCTTTCTTCTTCTTTTTGAGCATATTGATTTTCAATATCTGATTTAGCAGATTCTAATCTTTCTCTATAAGTTTCTCCCGAGTCATTTCCTCCTGACATAGCTTCTTTTGCAACGACTGCACTAGCCATTAAATTTACTCTAGCATCATGTAAATTTTGTCCAAAATTTGCACCGAAGTTTTTTACATTATTAACTGCAGTTCTTGCACCAGCACCAATATTTTTTGATTGGCTAAATGCAAGATGAGTTGCAGCTAGACCTGCAGCCATACTTGTTTTAGAATCATCATCTTTAAATGCAAATATCTTTCTAATAATCTTTTCTGCTGTTTTCATAAACATTACGCACATTATTGCTAATATTGCTTTGGGCATAACGTCTCCATCTTTAGCTGTTGCAAGCATATTATAAGCTGTGCTTACAAGTGCTGCATACATAATACAGTGAAAAGGCTGTATCAATACTGTGAAAATATACTCTCTAAGCCAATTTCCTAAAGCTTGTGCCTTAGAGTCTCCTAATTTATCTATAGCATATGTAAGTGTAACCAATGGTGAAATAATTATCAAAAATGCACACTTCATCATACGGTTAAAATACGAGAATAATAATCCAATAGTTTGCCATACAAGAAGTCCGTATATTATTAATGCTGAGAAACCATCAACACCTCTTCTTATATCAATTGCCATCATTCCTATTGCTTTATATGCACCTCTTACATCTGAAACCTGTACAGCAACAGATTTTATTGCCTCAACTAGGGCTTTGTTTATATAAATTGTAAATAAAATAATATATTGCATTAAGAATACTAGGGCTAAACTGACAACCCAATCTACAACACTTTGTTTATATCTTGCTCTTTCTTGTGCAACTGACGCAATTGCCATTCTAATACCAACATAAATTAATACTACCAATAATATAGCAGCCGCTATATTTCTCATTACGTAATACCATGTTGCAACCGCTTTTCTTAAAGTATAAACCATTGAATCTTGACCAGCTGTAGTTTTAAAATCAAAGAAATTAATATCTACTAATTTAACATTGTTGAAAAAAATATCATATGGAGTTATTACATCAAAAAGGCCGGCACTACTTCCATCCCCTGTTCCCTCAATATATGCGATTTTAGCCGTCAGTTCATCAAATGCGAGTATCGTAGCTGCCGCCAAAATTCTAGGGAGCCATGTTAATACTCCTACAACAGTATTTAGAATTTTACCTAGTGCTTTACCAGCTTCTTTGAAAAAACCATCTGCAGCATATACTTTACTTACTGATCCCAAAATAAAATTGTATACTGTAAAGAATATTAATATTAACACTAGTGTTCTTTTACCAATGATTTTTAGTCTTTTTTTCACTATAGCACCTTCCTTTGATATTTCTAATCTTTAATTTTTATTAATAACTTTATTGTTTGTTATTAAATCTTTTTCAACATCACTAATAGGTCCGTTCTTTCTAAGCTTTTCCTTCTTCTTATTTAGATTTTGTTCTGAGAACGCGATTCTATCTTTAATTGATTTAATCCTTCTATATTCTAGCTTATCTGAATCTGATAGGCTTTGGAAATTAATTCTTTCTAGACTTCCATGTACACGTTCAAATTTTGCAACTTCCAATTTTTGCCTTGTAACTTCTAGGCTTTCATCATTCACTTCTTTTTTTAGTTCTTTATGTCCAGCTGAACCTGCAGTTTTTAATTTAAGTCTATCTTGATTTTCAAGAGCATAATCGTTTATTGCTTCAAGAGTTTCTACTTGTCTCTCAAATGTTAACAATGCGTCAAGCTTCTTTCTTTTAATATCTTCAGAATCCGATGATGCTTCAATTTGGCTAACTGCCTCTTCTGTGTTACCCATATAAACCAAATTAACCATATCAAGCATGCTTTTACTACTTGATTTCTGATATTTTTCCATCAATCTTTTAACATCTTGTTCTGAAAGATCGCTCTTTAGGGAGCTGCTCATCTTACCAACAACTTTCTTTATACCATCACCTAGTGCACCTAATATTGAATCTACGCTATCTGATCTACCACTTTCTTGAAGCTTTTTCGCCATTACATTTCTAACTTCTTGTTCAGTTACTGGCGCATTGATAACTTCATCTAAAGCACTTTGCATACTTTCTCTAGTAGTATCACTCAAAGAATTTAAGAACTCTTCAGCCATGTCCACTTCTTTCTTTTGGAATTGACTATTTTTTCCTGATCTTGCATTTCTCTTTGCTTTATCAATAATCTCAATACTTCTAACAAACTTTTGAACCTCTTCTTCTGTAGGCATTGCATTTCCAGATTCATCTGGAGTTTGATTTCCTTTTTTATATTGTGCTCTCATTTTCTGTAAAACCTGATCTGCAGTATCATTAGAATATTTCTCATTTTCACTATGCTTATTTTCAAGAGCTTCCTTAAATGAACTAATAATTAATTCTTGGTCTTCCTTCTTATAGCCTTTTAAGTCTCTTTCAAGACTTGATACTGTTTTGTTATATGACAATCCTCTCTTTTTAATTGTACTTTTAAGCCCTGATATACCTCCGCTAAATAATGAATCTGCGCTTTGACTATATTCAATATAGTTTGAAGCATAAAACTCTGCATCCATTTTCTTAATGATATCATTAAGTACCTTTTCACTATTTAAATCCAGTTGTTTTCCACCAGCAACCTCTCTAATGATATTATCTATTGTCTTCTCTAAATTTGCAATATCAGCACTTGATAGTTTTCTTGCTTCTTTGGATAATTCATCATTTTCTCCTGGATTCTTTACAAACTTGTCTCCATCCTTTTTATATCCAAGATTTGCAAGCTCACTAGCTTCCTGTGCTTCATATAATTTTCTAAATTTTAGATTTACTTGTGCAATAGATGCATTTTTCATTAAATCAAGCTTATCTTTTTCGGCTTGCTTTTCTTCATCTTTAACCTTCTTATAATGATATTCATATATGTCATGTAAACCTTTTCCAACTCTTCTTCCTTTATTAGCATTGGCATATGTTGCTCTAGGAGATCTGCCAACAAAAAACATTCCTTTTTTAAATATATCGTTTTTTAATTGCTTATTACTCATATACTTAGGATTAGCATAGTAACCATATGTATCGCTATCTAGTTTATCCATAAATGCAGTTGTTTCTGAAATATACCTTTCACTCAATACACTTGCCGGAATGAATATTGATTTTCCTGATTCTAATTTTGCTAGTGTTCCAACACTCAATCCAGACTTACTATTTTTAAGTGCATCAATATCGTCTGTACTATATGTAAATCCATCTACATAATTACCACTTACCTTTATGTCAGCACCTTTTGCTTTAGCTTTTTCTAATTCCTTTTTCATTTCTAAATATAGTTTTCTGTGACATTTTTTAAGGTGCTCAATCATCATCTTATCTCTATCTTTTTCAGATAGTTTGATGGCACTATCACAAATATTTTTTGTGGCAGCTACATTAAAACTATTAAATGTATATCTTCCATTATACTTTCTATCTCTTCTTCTTACTCCCAATGTCTTAAATGATTTTTCTTTATTTGAATATCCTGCTGCTAACAAACTCATTCCAAGAAAAGGATTTTCAACAAATGTTGCCATTCCCATAAACATAGATGCCATTCCACCTAATCCCTGTACTAATGGCTTTCCAATGTTTTCTTTAAGCATTTTCTTATCTTCTTTTGATAGATTTAATAAGTTAGATATTCTTAAATTATCTATAGCAGCATCGTTATTTTTTACTATTTTTCCAGTTGCAAAATCATAACGTTGCGAACCGAAAAGCATCTGGCTTCCAGCTTTTAATCCATGGAATTTATTGCCTGTAGATGCTTTATCAGTTTTGAACTTTAATACATTTTTACCATTTTTCCCTTTTCCATATTTAACATATGTACTTACATTGAATATTTGACTTATTTTTCCTGCTATTACAGCAGAAGTTGCATATGATTTACTATTTTCTCTAACAAGCTCGTCATATCTTGCAAGCTTTCTTTGAGCTTCTTGATACCTTTCATAATTTTCTGCATCAGGATTGTCTTCCAAAGCTTTTCCTGCAGCTTCAAGCTCTTCTCTTAATCTATCCCTGCCACTATTGATTAAATCTTCATCTTCTTTTTTCTGATTTTCAGCTCTTTTTTCCTTAAGTGCATTTTCCAATGGACTACTATCACTACCTGAAGCTCCTGAAGTTGCATTACCAAAAGTTCCACCAATTCCGGCATCATCTCCTGCGTTTCCTTCAACATTCAAATCTGGAGAACTATTATTTGTATCATCAGTGTCATCTTGATCTTCCAAGCCTGTATCTTTAGCGTTTGCTGAACTAATGTTTGACACCAACGTCGAAAGACCAGTCGAAATACCAGCTGTTCCCATTAAAACAGCAGAGCCTGCAGTTCTACCTATGGTTTTAACCGCATTAGAATATGGTGAATTCATCACTAAACTTGTTGCTGCACCACCACCAATTAATGCACCTCTTAACGCTTTTAAATCTTTTCTTTTCTGTGAAAGGTCTCCGGCAGAATCCATGTCTTTCATAATTCCACCTTCACCAAAATTAAAGATTTTTCTAAATAACTTATCCATTCTAAACGCATAATGCATCAAAACCAATGCAAAAATCATTCCTGCAACTGATTTTAATGAAAATACAAGTGCCTCAGAAATAAATACTCCATATAGAATTGCATGTATTATTTGTATAAATAAAGTCAAAAGATACTCTTGAAGCCAGTTTTTAAATGATATTCCCTTTCCATGTAGTATCTTTTGTACAGCATAAGATACACCTATTGCTGGCCCCATAATGGTCAATACTGCCAGATTAAAGAGCCTTCTCAAATACATAAATGTATACCTAAATGCATAGTAAACAAGCGTAATATACATTAACATGCCTGACATTCCAACCGTTAATTTAGCATCATACGCTCTCGTCCTAATTGCTTCATATACATTTAACTCTATTTCTTGGTCTGAAAGAGTAATATTTCCATTGGAGTTTAATTCATCAGGATCCTTTTCCGTCATATGCATAATCTGCACTTTATTTACTTCATCTGCAGATTTTGCCACTATACCAACTGCCATCTCATTAAGGGTAATAGCGAAATACATTATCATTTGTACAGATGCAATAAGAGCCATACCTACTACCCAATCAAATAACATGCTTTTATACAATGCCTTTTCACCAGCTAAAGATGATATTGCACTTTTAATACCAAGAGCTATAAGAACAACAAGCATTATTGCGTATGAAAGCACAGCAATAATATTGTACCATATAGCTACAGCTTTTTTAATTAATGCTATCATAGGCATTGTACTTTCTTGTTGTCTCATTGCCTTATATGTTCTACATCCACTACATTTTCCATTGCATTTGCATCCATCATCTCCACCAGTATTACAGTAGTTGTCTTCTAATTTAATATCTTCTGGACTGCTTGGTAGATTTGTACAGCACTCTTGTACTGGCTTACGACATTTATTACATTTTAAAATTTGCCCTGTTGGTGAAATATAATTATCACCATCTCTAAATAAATCTGTTGTTGTAAATTTAAAGAAATTAACATTAAGTGCAGGTACCCTATTGTATACGATGGCTTGAACCGTAACGTTTTTTGACGAATCCCCAAGAGCTGTTAGATCGGTAGAACTGATATCTTCGCCATTTAAATTAACTCCAGACGCAGTCTCCAAAAACCATGTAAGAACATGTTCCGCCAATGCTGTCCATCCAACGAAAACCATTCTTCCACCCATAGTCATAACTCCAAGAACATAGTCAACTACATCAGCTAATTTTTCAACTAACCATTTAACTACACTCTTTTTTTCAACTAATGAACCACTTGTTGTACCTGAATAGTAAAACTCATTTTCTCCAATGTTTAATTTAGCATTTGCAGAAGGCATACAAATATATGACAACAATATAGATGTCAATATTATAGATATAACAACTTTTTTTATAGTATTCTTTAATATTGTCATATAACCTCCTTTCTACTAAATCCTCTCTTTATCTATTTTTTATATTTTCTAAATAATTATCTTCCAATACTTCTGAAATATATCCATTTTCTAAATCCATACTTAGGTCTCTTTCTCCACCACTGTTGTAAACAAAGTGTGTATTATCATTCCAAGCATAATCTACGATAGTACCATTTATCTCTCTGTCTGGATAATTTTCATCTTTAGAAATAAATTTCATTGAATAAATACTGCCACTTTCATCTTTAATTGGATAATTATCATATGTATAACTTCTTCCATGTTCTTCATCTTCTAAACTGAATTTTTCAGCATTTTCTATTAATTCTTTTCTTTTTGAAACTCTTCTTTTCTCAGCCTCAAACATGCTATCTATATTTAATTTTGCTGTATAACTTGTATCCTTTAAATGATTTTCAACTTGAGTAAAATCACTCTTCACATTATTGTAGATTAAAATACCATTTTCATTATCATAGTTAATTTTTATTTCGATACCTTTATGTGGATATGATAGAAAAACTTCAGATCCTGAATAATAATATGTCTCATAGTCCTTCCACATATATGTCAACTCATTCATAAAATTAAGTAACTCTTTAGTTTTATAGCCTTTTACCAAGATATTGTCTGCTAACTTAAAGAAATCATTTATTTTTCCTGAATAAACTCTATAAACTGAAATTTCATCTTCTTCAAAAAATATATAAAAGTTCTTAGTTTTATACCCAATGATGCCATTTTCTTCATCTTCAAAAGTAGGATCCCCATATTTCGAAATAATTTCAGAGTTTGATGTCGACGTAGATACTCCTTCTACAATATCTCCAACATATCTATCGGTAAAAATAATATTATAGATTTTATCCTGAATACGTCTTACTTTAATTCCTTGATTTAAAAACAATTCATAGTTATTAAATCTACTATTTTTTTCTCCAAAATCAAAATTGCTATCCCACTCACTTTGTATAATGTTATTTAATAATTCTGACGTAACACTGATTTCTTTATTCTTTATTTCTTTGTATGTTTTCATACTTAGTTCAGACTCTATATATGTAAAATAGTCTGAAATGTCATTTATTATAATTTCCTTAAGTATTCCATCACCGCACTTTACCCTAATAAATAAACTATTTTCATCGTCAATAACAATATAACTTCTATATGATAACACCTTTGCAATATCCTCAAGAATATTCTCATAGTACTCCCTGTTTACCTCATCTGTTTCTTCAACATATGGAGCAACCTTGAATACTACGTTTATGTCTATTAGGTATCCAGGTTCTTCTGAATAATCTTGCGAAATATATTTAGAGCCATAGTATTCAACCACATCCTGTACAGTTTGTATGCTTGAATACTCTTTTGGAGAATTATCATTCTTTATATTACTAAACGCAATAAAGAAAATAATTAAAATAACCATAATTGCGGCCAAAATAATTATTCCTTTTTTTATATTCTCTTTTAAGAATTGCTCTCTACTACTCATGTATTCTCCTAAATCAATTATTATCTACTAGCTATTCTCCTCTGCCTTTCACATAAGTCAACTAAATCTTCATTTTTATAAGAAATTTTTCCTTCTTTAACGTAATTCCTAGTTTTTTCCGTAAAGCAATAATTGTTATATAGTGTAATCCCTTTAGGATCATTATCTCTAATTTCGATTTTTATTCCCCTATTTGATATCAGAATGCTAGCACTTTCTAGGTCTTCATCATACTCAAATGAATCATACACTGAATATGTTGCTGAAATCCTTGTAGCAAAATCTTTCAAATCACCAGTTTCAAGATAGTCTTTCAAAATGCTTTCAAATCTATCATTTTCATCATATTTGTATGTATAAACTGAGACTTCATCTGGATAAAAGAAACTATATAAGTCGTTTGTTATGTATCCCAAGTATCCTTCAGATATGCTTCCAAAAGCATTTTGAGGGAACATTTCTTTAATTGTCTTTAAAGGTGTGCCAACCTTAACTCCTTCTGTAATTTCGTCATCATACAATCCTGTATAAACTATATTTCTTATAGCCCCAACCGGACTTGTCCTAATTAACATTCCTCCATCCTTGTATGATTTATATCCATTTCCAATATCTCTACCTTCACCAAGTTCATCTTCCATTTCTTTTATGTAATAACTTGACATCGCTCCCAAATATAAAAAGTCATTATTATAGTAGAAATGCGAGGACTCCGATATTTTACTTCTTGAAACCTCTGCATACACATCTCCATCAACCTTATCGAAGTAGTTTTCATTATTATTAATTGTATATTTGTATGTATTATTTTGATTTAAAATAACATGGATTTCTATTTCTTTTTCTTTATCTATCAAATAATAATCACTTTCCGGTCTTAAACTATTAATATCATCAATTATTCTTGTGAAGTACTCTTCATTACTTTTTCCATTTTCATCAAATAAATCTTTATCAAATTTTACGTATATTTTGTCTTCATACTCTTCATCTACAACAGTATTATTTTTTTCGAGAATATCAACGGCTGTAACCTTCTCTTCTGGAGTAAAGTCATTTACTGGTGCTATAGCTGTCCTGTTGGATAAATCAATATACTGTTTTATGGACCATAATATAAGCAACAACATTAATAAAAAAGCAATAACAAAGCTTAATATTATCCCTAGTTTCTTTTTATCCTTCATTATGTTTTATCCTTTCTTTCCTGGTAAATGGATTTCTTCCATTCCTTTGATTGACATTCCACCAACTTTCAATACTCTCTTAACTATTTTTTCACCTTGAGTCATTGCAAACATAAATACAATTCCAACTATCGGCGCATCTGTAGCAAGCTCATTAGCGGTCATAACAAACACCATATATAAAATTGCATGTAATGGTTGAATAAGAACATTTGCAGCAAATTCTTTCATCCACGTGTTAAATGCCTGTGCTTGATTATCACCAGCTTTATCTATTGAGTACGTGATTGTTATAAATGGAGATATAGTAATTAAAAATCCAACTACTAAGAATCTCTTAAGATATATCCAGAAAAACTTTGCAATTATATATAGCATTATCCAATAAACTAACGACCAAAATGCAAGCTTTACACCTGATTCATTTAAAATGAAGTGAAGTGTATGTGAACGAACAGTATCTTCAAAAACTCCATACTTTGCAGTATCGCTTTCTCCGAACTCCTCCAAGAATTGGACTATTATTTGAAATAAGGTTTGTTCTTATATTATAAAAGACACCAGTCAGTTTATTACCCAAAAGAATTATTGCTGCCATAATGTATATCATAAAAGCTAATATAATAATGCTTTCAAACCAAGCGATAAGCATTTTTTGATACTTAGCTTGTTCCGATGCAACTGTTGAAATTGCCATTCTAATACCAATATAAATAAGAACACCTAAACTCATTATTAATGCTAAAACTCTACATACATAGTATACTTTAGCAACTTGTTGCTTAATAGCAATATTAGCTTCATTATGTTGAATTGTTGCATTTCCAACTTGATATGTTTGCCCTGTATGTGTACTTGGAACATTCATATAATCAATATTTAGCAAAGCAATTCTATTAAAGACTATTTTGTCTATAGTAAGCCATGGATTATTATCATTATCCTGATCCTCACCAACAACTTCTGTTTTGGTCAGAAATGCAAGCATAAGATCAATTTGAAGAACAAACACATTTATAACACGTGCTAAAACACCCACTATAAATCCATTTATTGAAGGACCTTTTTGAGATGGCGAGGTAGATACCCTTCTTGATCCACCTCCAGGGTCTTCAGTATCACCCGCATCAAGAATTGATGATAAGAAATCAGGATTTCCTTCATCTTCAGAAAAAGCTTCTGCCTCTAATGCAGTTTTAGTGTCCCTAAAATCTGGATCTGAACCAGCAGAGTAACATGGACTTAAAAATATGAAATTAAGCATAATAGTTATCAATAAAAAACAACTAATAAATCTTTTGCTCATTATCTATCCTTACTGCTATAATCATAGCTTTATCTTTTCTACTCTTTTCCCTGTGCTGCTCTTCTAGCTTTTTCTAAAGCAACTTGTTTTGAAAGGTTAGTTTCAACGAATTCAAATTCTTTCTTTGTTGGTTGAATTGCTAGTATTGCAGAATCTCCACCTACTTTTAACAATCCTTCACCTCTATTACATGTAATTAAAAATCCAGATTCGCCTTCACTAAGCTTAAATACTTCTTTCAAATATTGAATTTCTGATTTATCCTGTGCTAAGAATAGTTTTGTATCTGATGATGTCAGAACGGCTTGAACTTCTTGTTTTTCATAAAAATCTTGGAATTTTTGTGAAATAACAGCAAGAGAAACATTTCTCTTTCTAGCACGTCTAGCCATAGTATTCAAGAAATCAACTGCCTCTGGATATGGAAGCAACATCCATGCCTCATCAACTAGAACTCTTTTCTTTGAAGCTTTTGTTTTATCTTCACTATTTTTCTTAACATATTTTTCCCAAACCCAAGATAGCATTATTTGTTGTGCAAGTGGTCTTGCAAATCTCTCTTCAAGTTGAGAAATATCTATGTTTATAAATGGTAAACCTTCTGATAATTCGAATGTTGACTGACCATCAAAATAAGCCATTTGTCCTTGATATTCTCTAACATACTGTTTCATAACTTTAACAAGGTAGCTATAATGGAAACGATAGTCAGGGTTTTCATTTTCTTCAGCTTTTCTACAAATTCTCTTATACCAAGAACCTATAGTTGGCATTTCTTTTCTAACTCTTCCTAAATAATTATTAGCTATATCTACTTGTCCACCATTATCATCTCTTGTGTATAAACTTTCAACATTATTAGTAATACCAAGTGCAGCATATTCTTCAGCAACAGCTTCTGAAATAATTTGTTTTGTAAGCTCATTTACTTCTTTTGAACGTGTACTACCTCTTGCCATCGTAAGAAGACCATTTGTAACGTCTTCAACTTTGTTTTCAACACTTAAAACATTTCTTTCTTTTCCAGTTATTTCGTCTTTTACTAACTCTGGCTCTATATCAAAAACGTTAATAATTGTTTTTGAGTTTGGACTAAGTGTAACGTTAACTCCACCTAGTGCTTCAGCAACTATACTGTACTCACCTTCAGCATCTAGTGCTAGGCTTTCAATACCCATTAACACTGCAGACCTTGATGTGATTGTCTTAATAGTAACAGATTTTCCTGCTCCAGATTTACCAAATATAACCATGTTATAGTTTGTAAGCTTCGAACTAAAATTATCATACAAAATTGGAAGACCTGTTTGCTTATTAAATCCCATTGGAATACCTGTCTCATGTCCAACTTCAGATGTAAAGAATGGGAATACTGTTGACATAGCACGTCTATCAAATGTATGTGATTTTGACAATCTGTTATCGCAATATGGCATATTGCTTCTAAATGCATTGTCTTGTAATGCCCAACATGGCTTAATGTCAATTAGGTTTTTTGACATTTCATTTGCTAATAATTCAGTATATCTTTCTAGCTCGTCCATGCTATACGCGAAAATTGTTGCAATAATTGATGAATCAAACAATTTATTGAAACCTGCAGCAATAGCATCACGTAGTTCCTCAGCTTCTTCTCTCTTTTGAGCTATAACTCTCTCTCTGTTTATATCTCCTCTATCCCAAGCAACAATTCTTTCTGATTCAAGTTCGTTGATTGTTCTATTAAGGTCTGTCTGCGATGAAGACTCACTTAGAGGATTAATGAATACTGATACGTTTATATCTCCAAACGTATACATTCCTCTTAAAAACTCTGGGAAAGTACACATTCTAGGTAGGTTAGCAACTATCATTGATCTAGCATATCTTGTACGCGATGATGCTATTTCTATATGGTTTGTATAACTTGCATCTATACCGCCTGGAGCAATTAACTTCTTAAGTGAACTTTTATTTCTATCTAAAATACTAATATCTTCTTTTACAACTTTATCTAATTCGTTAGTTGATTCTACTTTTTTCTTCGCCATTTCTTTTCCCTCCTATTTCTCAATCTTCTTTTTTCTTACTACAGTCTTTTTCTTAATAGGAGCTTTTTCTTTTTCTTTAGCTTTTTCCTCTGGTAATTTCTTTGTTCCTGTTTTCTCAATTTCTTGTTTTGCTAGAGAGAAAACTCTTGGATCTAATTGATTTTGATATGAATCTAATAATTCACTTGCTTTTTCTTTTATTCTCTCTTCTTTATTAATCTTAAGCTCTAATTCTTCTATTTGTTTTTGTTTATCTGCTTTTAATATGCTGTCTGTAGCTAAATCTATAGCTGCAATATTTATTTCTTGATCTAATTTTTCTTGTTTCTTTTGAAGAACATCTTTTCCTGTGCTATAAAGTGAATCGTATTGAGAATCAATAGCTTTTGATAAGTTAACCATCTCTGATTCATCTCTGTTGTATGCAATATAAAGAAGTTCTGCTAGTTGTTCAGAGTCAAGAATTGTACTACTTACTTGAGACGTAGCAAGAGCACTTGCAACATTTTGACACCTTGTATATAGTTCAGAGAAACACATATTATATATTTCTTCTTTTGAATACTTATCAAGGCCCGTTCCAAGCTCTGCAGTATAGTATGAAAGAACTACATATGTTTTTTGTTGAAGGACGTTTTTATTAGCACTTAGTTTTTCAACATAATCTGTTATACTCATTCCATACTCAAGTATGTTTATTTTTCTTCTTCTCTCAAACTCGAATTTTTCTCTTAAAGCCCTATTTCCATTTGCTCTAGCTTGAGCAATTTTTGACTCTAATTTGCTTATATCCACTGTAAGAGCGTCGACTCTAGATTTGTACCCATCTATAATGTCTCTCAAATTTAGAGTTCTACTTTGAATATACAATTGAATTGGAAATCTAAGAGTATTTAGAAATTGAACAAATCCTTCTTCAACAGAAATCTTTTCTTGTTCCGACATCAAATCGTAATTAACACCATTACATTGTAATATCATTACGAATTGTGTTCCACCCTTTCTAACAATCATATTATCAACAATCTCGTCAAATTCCATAAATTCTAGTATAGATTCACGAGTAAGATTAGTTGTAAATTTTCCATATTTTTCTTCTCTTTTGCGCTTTTCTTCTTCTGTTTCTACAACCACTTCCTCTTCAACTTTTACCTTTTTTGGCCTAGAAAACCAAAAATAAAGTCCAATTAAAATAGCCATAATAATGAATATAAATATCATCATCACTTCCAATAGTGGTATGACTTCTGTTCCCATTACTCTTTATCCTCCTCATCTGTATATATGTATATTTTCTTTGTCTTCTTGTACTTTATATATCTTAATACTATTCCACCGACTGACTCTCCACCAATTTTCTTTGTAACAGGAAATGCCACTATTGTTGGTATTTTAAATGCACCAACACAAAATCCTATTAAAGCGAATACTACCATAATAATAATGCCTACCACTTGCATTTGAAGCAGTGAAAACAATAGAAAGAATAAAGATCCTATCATTGCACCGACAACCGATGTCAAAAGTGATTTCATAGTGAATATGTATAATATTCTTGTCTCTCCCTTGTAATTACGAGGTATGTAATATGTTCCCATTCAACTCTCTGTATGATAAATTTATTATAAAATATCATACTCTCCTTTCTATAAATCCTATATTTAAAAGTTTTTAACAATATTTAGAACTAATTTCCAAATATGGTATGCACCAAAAATAACTATTCCAGATACAAAAACTCCAATAAGTTGTGTTTTGAGTTTTGCTTGTGCTTCTGGCCCCGATGTCATATATTTTATTCCCATGTAGGCAATAACAGCAACCATTACACCCGTACCAACTAATGTAAGTGCTTGACCGAGTCCTTTAAATTGCTTTGTTACTTCCGAAGTATCAATATTTACGTTCCCTTGACTTTTGAATTCACCAACGGCAGCATTCATCTCTGACAAAAATGATGCAAATGTAAACGTGTTTATACCAAAAACAGCATAAACAGCTATCATTACACAAATTATTTTGAATAAACTATTTAGTTTTTTTCTCATATTTATCCTCCCAAATCTAATAAACCCATTTTACCTACATACTAAAATTATACTTAAAAGGGCATTTTTTTTCAATAAAAAATAAGCAATCTGGTTATTTTTAACATAAATGTAACAATTGAACAAAAATGCTTATTTTTTCAATTTTTTATTCAATAAAAAACAAAAAAAGGGCACTTATAAAAATAAATGTCCCTAAAGATATTCTATCACTTTTTTGTGATTAATTCAATACTATTTTCCAAATGCTCCTGAAGCAAAGTCATAAACAACACCAGCTATATTAACTGCTCCAAATAGCAATATGCAACCAATGACAATTGGTATTGCCATTTTCTTTACATCTGCTTTTTCCGATGGACTTGCAAATAAATACCTTATTCCTAAAATTGAAACAACTATAACTGCAATTCCAGATCCTGCAAATTGTATAATACCTATAATTGCGTTTAATGCATCTCCAATACCTGTGTTAACATCTCCAGCATCAATATCACTTGTGCCGTTCATGCCTGTAATTACTGAATCTATTGATGAAGCATTTGAACATATATGTAATGAAAGTATCATTATCATCACAATTAAAGTTACCATTACTTTTCTCTTCATAACAATTCTCCTTATATATTTTTTATGTTCTATTTACCAGTTGCCTCCATAGTAATATCCCTTATCAATCCAACTAATCCTGACGCACCAAACAAAACTATTGCACCAGTAATGTACACAGGAAGGTATTTTTTTAGGTCTGCTCTATCTCCTGGAGCTGATAGCATATATTTGCACGCAATTACTGCAAGCATAACCACAGCTACTGTCATACCTATAATTCTAACAATCCCCAATATCGAAGAAAGAAGACTTTTGGTAGATTCAATTCCTTCTTGGCCAACATTCATTTGTCCAGTAAATGGTATACTGCTAGCCGCTTGTACTGAACAGTAATTGCTCACAACAAAGCATACTAATAAAGCAAATGCCATTAAAACAAATAATTTTCTAATAAAAGTCATATCGCACCTCACACTTAATTATTAAATTTCTCACCTATATCAATCAATACACCTATTATTCCTGGTAAAGCAAATAGAATAAATGCACCAGCAATATAAACAACTGCGTGTTTTTTAATATCTGCTCTATCCCCTGGAGCAGAAGTCATATATTTCATACCAAGAACTAAAATCGTGACTAATGCAATCGTTGCACTTATTATCCTCGTTATAGTTACTACTACATCTCGAATTTTTCCAACAGATTCAGCTCCTGGTGGATTATCATTTCCCTCAAATACTTTAGGTTCACCTTGTTCTAAACCTGTCGCTGCATATACCTCATTAATAAAACTAAAGCATAATCCTAAAATAAATAAAAGTGTAATAATAGCAATAAATGTTTTTCTAATACTATTCATATACGTACCCTCCACGTTTATTAACTAGACAACTGCGCAGAAAATCTTATAAGCATATCTACAATTCCTGATGATGCAAAAAGAACAAATGCTCCAATTACAAATGGGATCATACTCTTCTTGATATCAGCTCTATCTCCAGGAGCAGCCATCATATACTTAACTGCAAGTGATATAAGAATAACTATACCTGTAGCCACAGCCACAATTTTAAATATAACTGCAATTATCGTTAGTATTTTCTGGATTTTTTCAGCAGCTCCAGTGTCATCTCTTCCAATATCTGCATCCTTATTCACTTCAATTTCCGTATAAACGCCATCGGTCCATTCTGCTTTAACAATACTAAATTTAAAGAACGATAAAAGCATTGTAATAATTAAAAATACTAATACTATTCTATTGAAAACACTTCTTCTCATAAATTTTCTCCAATCGTACAATGTTTATACTATTTATTAACTACTTCTGCTAAGTTCTTTATTATTTCTAGAATTCCAACAGAAGCAAATAATACTACTGCTCCAATGATATATACAACTGCGTGTTTCTTTATCTCTGCTCTTTCATTTGGTGCAGAAACCATATATTTCATTGCTAGTACAACTAGCATAATTACTGCGATACCAACACCTATTACTTGTGCTATGGTTACGACAGACTGTGATGTGGTTCTTATCCTATCAACTGCTGCATTACTAGCATCTCCATTAGTTGTTTGTTCTCTTAATGATTGCCAATCTGCCTTTGAAATTGTAGTAAAGCCAATCGAAAAAACCAACATTAGTAATAAAATAATAATACTTGTTCTTTTTATTATTTCCATAACATACCTCCGTATTTACATACTCCCACTATTTATATTATACCATTTTAGTGCCTTTTTTTCAATAATTTAGTATTATGTAACCTAAATGTAACATTTCACGTAAAAGAGTTAATACCAATAGCATATTCTATTGGTATTAACCTTTTTTTGTTGTCTATTTCTTTATTCTCCAGCAGGTTTAACCATACCAGCAAATCTCTTGATAATTTCTAGTATTCCTGAAGCAGCAAATAATAGTATTGCTCCAACGACGTATACAACCATATGCTTTTTGATTTCAGCTTTGTCTGATGGAGCTGCTGAAATATATTTAATAGCTAACACTACAAGCATTATTACTGCTACACCAACACCTATAACTTGAGTAATAGTTAAAATTGATTGTATTATTTCCTTTACTGATTTAGCCACTCCTGTATTGTCCTTTGCATTTTCTGTTATAGAGTTAGATGATACGCTTCCATATTCTATTGTGTCACCACTTTCTGTGGCAAATCCAACCATATTTTCTGATATAGAAAAATATAACATTATCATTAGTAAAACTATTGCTATCCCTTTAATTGTAATTCTTTTCATAAAACTTCTCCTTTCAATTTCTGTATTATTATAATTTATGTATATCTAAATCTCTAAGGACAAAAAAGAACCTTTTGAAAAAAGGTCCCTTTTTATTATTTAATTTTTCATTGTTACTATTATGCAGTAGGTCTAACCATACCAGCAAATCTCTTGATAATTTCTAGTATACCTGAAGCTGCGAATAATACTATTGCACCAACAACATATACAACCAT
>OCVV011286795.1_pt1 | contig 26140 bp, 22 predicted proteins | sample 1539721 | NCBI WGS metagenome assembly OCVV01 (sample SAMN02144230, study PRJEB22623) | gut metagenome | biome: sheep rumen | host: Ovis aries | place: New Zealand | reverse complement strand
CCTACCAGAAGAGGCGGGCAGGCATTCAGACCATAGGAGGTCATGCGGTCGAGAACGAATCTGGTCACGCCCTCGTACCCTTCTCCGGGCATAAGCACAGTGGCGTTGCCGGGCAGGGTGCAGCCGCCGCCGGCCATATAGGTGTAGATCTCACAGCCGTCCCAGTTTGGGATGATGTCCCAAAAGACGGTAGGCGTGCCTTTTCCCACGTTTTTTCCGGTGTTGTATTCGTCGAAGGTTTCGACGGAATTGTGGCGGAGCGGGGCTTCAAAGGTTGCCTTGATTACGGACTCCTTTAAAAGAGCTTCCAGATCGTCGATGAGCGGGAATCCGGTGCCGCACCTGACCCAGAACTGCAGAACGCCGGTGTCCTGGCAGGAGGGGCGGTTGAGCTGAACTGCCAGATCCTGATTGCGGAACATGGTGTCGTAGATGACTTTTGCCAGGGGCGTGTCTTCTTTTTCGCGAAGCTCGGTCAGCTTAGCGATCACATCGTCGGGCAGTTTCTTTGCCGTGTAGGCGACGAATCTGGCCATCATATCGGTCATTTTCTGAACTTGGATTTCATTTGCCATGATAAAAACCTCCGGTTTATGTATAAATTTTCATTGTTTCTATGCGTTTTCAGCCCGGGAAGAACGGAAACGCTATGGGAAGGATGATCATGCTGACGATAGTAGCAATCACGATAAGCGGCAGACCAGGCTTCGCATAGTCGGTGAATTTATAGTTTCCGGCGCCCACCACCATGGTGTTTGCAGGCATGCCAATGGGCGTTGCGTATGCACAGGAGCCGCCGATGACGCAGGCCATAAGAACGGCTCTGGGGTCGGCGCCCATGCCCTGCGCTATGGACAGGCAGATGGGAGCCATCAGCGCAGTAGTCGCTGTGTTTGACATAAAGTTTGTCAGTGCGCAGCAGAGGATAAACACCACGAAGGTGAGGATAAACGGCGAAGGGTCAGAACCGAGAAGACTGATGACCTTATCTGCGATCATTTCACCGGCGCCTGTACTCTGAAGGGCCGAGGCGAGAGAAAGAGTACCGCCGAAGAGGAAGATGGTCTTCAGATCGATAGATCGAAGGGCGTCTCTTTCGGAGATGACACGGGTGAGAATCAGGAGAATGGCTCCGATACATCCGATCACATGGAGTTTGACGCCGATCTGATCCTCAAAGATCATGCCGAGCAAAGTAAGAATGAGGATCGCGAGACTGAGGAACTTTTTCCATCGTGGAACGGCGCTGAAGTCTCTCTGCTGATCGAAAACAGAGTCTCCGTCATCGACAGTGTCATGATTTGGCAGAAGTCTGAAACCGATGGTCGCGTAGAACAGGATTCCGGCGGCCAGGATCGGCAGACCTACGATAGCGTATTCAAAGAAACCGAATTTCAGACCTACGGTTTCCAGTGTGCTCTGGGCGATCATGTTTCCCGGCGCGCCGATCAGGGACAGATTGCCGCCCATTGCAGCGGCAAAGACAAGCGGCATCAGCAGACGGGAACGTCTGAAGCCGGACCTTGCGGCAATACCGATCACAACGGGGATCAGAATGGCGGCCGTGCCGGTGTTTGACAGAACGCCGCTCATAAGACCTACGATGACCATGATCGCAACGATCAAAGTGCGCTCGCTTTTTGCGAATTTTGTGACAATGCCGCCGATCTCGTTTGCCATGCCTGTCTCAAACAACGCGCCGCCTACGATGAACATTGCCACAAAAAGGATAACGTTGGAATCTATAAAGCCGCTGAAGGCGGTCTGCCAGTCCAGAACGCCTGTGATCACAAGACCAACGCAGACGATCATGGAGGTAAGACCGAGGGGTATTTTTTCCGTGACGAACATTATGATGGCGAAAGCCAGGAAAAGCAGGGTTATGACATCTGGACTCATTTTATTTCCTCCTCTTTTTTGGTCAGCTTTTTTCCGGTTAGTATTTTTTCGCTTTACATCTGAAATGTTCCGGCCGGTCGATCTCTTCAGCTTTCGATGCTTGTATTATATGGCGGGGTTATTCAAGTGTAAATTTGATGGTTTTGAAGCTGGCATAGGCAAAAACTAAGGAGGAAAAATCCGGAGGTTGTTTTTTGGGTGTTATTACCAAAAGGGTATAATCCAAAGAAACGAAGGAGGATTGCGCCATGACCCTGATCCAGCTGGAATATTTTTGCGCTGTGTGCCGGTATCACAGTATTACACGGGCGGCAAGAGAGCTTTTTGTGTCACAGCCAACCATTTCTGTCGCTCTGCGTGAGCTGGAAAATGAATTTCATCTGCGGCTGTTTAACCATGGAAAGAATCGTATCTCCCTGACACATGAGGGAGAGGAATTTTATAAAAGCGCGGAGAAGCTTCTTAGCAGTGCTCAGGAGATGTACACTGAATTTGATTCGAAAAAACAGGTGAAGCATCCGATCAGGATCGGGATACCGCCTATACTCAGCACGATATTTTTTCCTGCGCTCCTGGATGCTTTCCGGGAGGTTTCCGAAACTCCCGTGGAACTTCACGAGGCAGGATCAATCCGCGCCGCCGAAATGGTGGAGAGCGAGGAGCTTGACGCAGCGCTGGTGAATCTGGATTTTTACAGTGTGGAGCGTTTCAATTATCACGTGATGATGAAGGATCACTATGTGTTCTGTGTGTCGAAAGATCACCGGCTGGCAGGAAAAGACGCAGTGACCTTTGACATGGTCAGAGATGAGCCTATTATTCTGTTCCGCACCGATTCCGTGCAGAACCGGACGATATCATCCATCTTTAACGCTCATGGGACCGCGCCGAATGTGATCCTTCATTCCAGTCAGCTTTATACTATAGAAAGTTTCGTAAAAAGCGGAACGGCGGGGGCTTTTCTGTATTCTTCCATTCCTGTCTCAAAGGAGCTTACAGCCCTGCCGATCGAGCCGGAAATAACGAGCAGGATCGGCGTCGTCTGGAAGAAAGGGACGTTTATCCACAGCAAGACTTCGGAGTTTGTTGATTTTGTCACGGGATTCGATATGAAATCTATCGTTTGATGATAAAAATGTATTGACAAACGATGGCGCATGCCTTATGATTAAATTATCGAAAAACGATAAATATTAAATGATAAACGTATTGATAAGGAGGCGTGTGTTATGAAAGGGTTAACTAGATTTGTTACTGTTTTAGCTAAGGTGCTGGAGGTTTTTTCCTGGGTTGGAAGCGCGCTGAGCGCGGCATCTCTTGTAGTCATAGCGATCGGAAAGAATACTCTTCTGAGGTATTTAAGTGATATTGAGGTGTCTTCAGACCTTTCGGTAGGAGGATTTTCCGTCGATGTGAGCGTAGTGGATCCGGCCCGGCTCGTTCGTGTTTATGTGATCATTTTTGTAGTGGCAGTGCTTGTCTGCCTGCTCATGGCTATGATCTTCCGAAACATATATCTGATCTTTAAGACAGCTGAGGGTAAGACAAAGTTTTCCAAAGGCCGCACGCCGTTCCAGCCGGACATTGTGCGGATGGTCCGCGAGATCGGCATATTCAGTCTGGCGATCCCGGTCGTTGAGCTCATCATGAGCATTATAGTCCGTCTCGTGATCGGTCATGAGGTGGCCGAGGTAGCGGTCAATGTAGATATGACCAGCATATTCTTTGGACTCGTGGTTCTGTGCCTTTCACAGTTTTTCGCTTACGGCGCTCAGCTTCAGGAAGACATGGAAGGTCTGGTATAAGGAGGTGCGGCATGGGAAAGATCGTCTTAGAGCTTGATGTAATGATGGCGAAACGTCATATCTCTCTTAATGAACTTGCAGAGACTGTCGGGATCACCAATGTAAATCTGTCAAAGATCAAAAATAACAAAGTTAATGCGATCAGGTTTTCTACGCTGTCCGGCATCTGTAAGGCGCTGGACTGCGAGCCCGGCGACATCCTGAAGTATGATCCGGACGCAGCAGATGAAAAATGATGAAGAGCAGCTAAAGTGTTTTTAAGAAATCAGAAAGCGGGGAGACACATATGCAGTACGATCAGATTCAAATCAATACACAGAGCAGTATCAGGATCGGGGGATCAAAAACGATATATTTCGATCCGTTTCAGATCAGAGATGAAGTAAATGATGCAGATATTATTTGCATTACTCACGCGCACTTTGATCATTTTGATCCGGATTCCATTGCAAAGGTGAGAAAAAAGGATACGGAGTTCCTGGCCCCTGCCGGCATGGCGAAAGAATTGGGGAGACTGGCAGATACGGATAAGCTGCACCTGTTATCTCCGGGAGAGAGTCTGGAGATCGGCGGAGCGTCGATCACTGCGCAGCCTGCCTACAATAAAATCAAACCATTTCATCCCAAGAGAAACGGCTGGGTAGGATATCTGCTGGAGATGGACGGAACCAGGTATTATATCGCCGGCGATACTGATGCGCTAAAAGAGCTGCAGGATATAAAATGCGATGTAGCCATGGTTCCGATCGGCGGGACATATACCATGACGGCTAAGGAAGCGGCCGGGTTGATAAACAGGATGCAGCCTAAAGCTGTGATCCCGATACACTATGGAAGCATCGTGGGAAAACCGAAGGATGCCGAGGCTTTCAGAAAGCTGGTAGACCCGGGCATTCCGGTGATCATAAAGCTGGATTTCTGAAACAAATCCAGGCTTTCTGAAGAGAAAAGATAAGATCGTTGCTGCCCTGGATCAGGAGATCAGGAACGGAAACATGGATATGCTTGCAGCGATCCGCAGGAGTAAACGAACATTATAAAGATGAAGATTAATGAAGGAGCAGCTTTCAGATCCTGAACCATAAATGAAAAACCTTACTGATTCTCAAAAAAACTGAGGAAACGGTAAGGTTTTTTGTGCAGTGAATTAATGTCTGAACAAGGCTGTATAAAGAATATTTATCGAAAGACGCCATGGATTTTAACGGTTGGTTGACATGGATCAGGTTGACTGTGTTACAGTAAATGATATCTAAAATAAGAGTTAGTATTGGAAGTGAAATGAATGACCCATATTACAATTATAGAAGACGATCGTGCTCTGAATAACGGCATTGTGCTGGCCTTGAAAAATCTGGATTTTACTTTCAGACAATTGTACAGGATTTCAGAGTACAAGCCGGATGAACAAACGGATCTGATCATCCTCGATATTAATCTGCCCGATGGCAGTGGATTTGATTTCCTGAAGAGATTGCGAAAAACATCTGAGGTCCCGGTAATTATTCTTACAGCAAATGATCTGGAGACGGATGAAGTAACCGGCTTGGAACTTGGAGCAGACGACTATATCACAAAACCCTTCAGCCTTATGGTGCTGCGTGCACGAATCGATAAGATCCTGAAGCGGAAGAATAGAAATGAAGAGAAAAAATACCTTGCAGATGGATTTTCTTTTGATTTTGATATGATGAAGTTTTATGTGAACGGAAAAAGTGTGGAATTGAGCAAGACGGAACAAAAATTGCTTCGTCTGCTTGTTCTGAACAGAGGACAGATTTTGACAAGGGAATATCTCCTGGACAGGATATGGACAGACGGGGCGGACTATGTGGAGGAAAATGCGTTATCTGTTACTGTGGGGCGTCTGAGAAAGAAACTGAACGCTTCGGATCAAATACAGACGGTTTATGGAACGGGCTACGTTTGGAGGGCATAATAATGTTTAAGGAAAGAAAGATTCTTGAACGAATTGATCATATGCTTGAAGAAGGCATAAATGGTACATTTGAAGAGAATAACTATGATGAGTCTCAGCTCTCCAGACTGGAAGCAAAGTGGTTCAGGTATCTTTCGTCTTCCAATTTGTCAGCCGTAAAGATGCAGCAGGATAGGGAAAAGCTTAAAGTACTTGTGTCCGATATTTCTCATCAGACGAAAACGCCGCTTTCAAATATCATGCTTTATACGCAGCTTCTCAGTGAACGAACAATAAATGATGAAACAAGGCTGCTAGCTGAAGAAATACAGATACAGGCAGAAAAACTTGAATTTCTTATTCAGGCTCTTGTCAAAATCTCAAGGCTGGAAACCGGCATAATTCAGCTCAAAGAAGACGAGGCGGATATTGAAAGTATGATCAAAACAGCTATTGAGCAAGTCCGGGTAAAAGCAGAAAAGAAGAGCATTAAGATATCTGGCGAAATGGCAGTATGCAGTGCCAGATTCGATAGCAGATGGACACAGGAAGCTGTTTTTAATATTCTGGATAATGCTGTAAAATATTCTCCGGAAGAAAGCGTGATCAACATTTCTGTGAAAGAGTATGAAATGTTTTCCTGTATAGTCATTTCAGATCATGGACCGGGAATATCAGAAGAGGAAATCCCGCGTATTTTTGGCCGTTTCTACCGAGGGCAGAATGGAAAGGATCACGATGGTATTGGAATCGGACTTTACATTGCCAGACAGATTATTGAAGAGCAGGGAGGATATATCACAGTGGAGTCTGTGCCCGGAAACGGCACTGCCTTTTCCGTTTTTCTGCCGAAGTGAAATTCATTCAAAAAGGAAATTCTTTCAAAAGTGTTAGATTCCTGACAGGGTGTGGACAGAATTGTCTGTTACGATAAATGCAGTGGAGAGATCCGCTGCATTTACTGTATAAAAGATAGTTTCGAAGCAGTGATTTTTGGTTGAACTCTAAAATGGCGATGCTTCAGGAACAACAACTGCTATGAGTAGGGAGTGATCGCGTTATGGTTTTAAAAACAGTTGCACTTACAAAGGTATACGGAGAAGGCGAAGGGAAGATTACAGCGCTCGCCAATGCGGACTTAAGTATTAAGCGGGGAGAATTTGCTGCGATAGTGGGCACATCCGGCAGCGGAAAATCCACTCTTTTGCACATGCTTGGAGGACTGGACAGGCCAACTTCAGGAAAGGTGTTTGTAGAAAATAAAGACATTTTTTCATTGAAGGATGAAGAGCTTACTATTTTTCGGAGAAGAAAAATCGGTTTTGTTTTTCAGGCGTTTAATTTGGTGCCTGTTTTAAATGTTTATGAAAATATCGTTTTTCCCATTCAGCTGGATGGAAACGATGTGGATGAACGATTCGTGCAGGAGGTCATCCGCACACTGGGTCTTTCAGATATGAAGAACCGTCTGCCCAATCAACTTTCAGGAGGACAGCAGCAGAGAGTTGCGATCGCACGCGCGCTTGCGGCAAAACCGGCAATTATCTTGGCGGATGAACCTACCGGCAATCTGGACAGCAGGACTTCGCAAGATGTGCTGGGCCTTTTGAAAGTTATAGGACAGAAATATCATCAGACTATCGTTGTTATTACTCACAACGAAGCGATTGCGCAGAAAGCAGACAGGCTTATCAGGATCGAAGACGGAAGGATCATAAAAGGTGGTGAATTCAATGATTAAGATAAAAAATCAGGCAGTTATCCGCCGCCTTGCATTTAGGGAACTAAAGTCCAACTGTAAGATGAATCTGGTACTCATGTTTGCCATTGTGCTGACCTGTGTATTATTTACAGCGCTGATTTCCGTTGGAGGCAGTTTGATCAACGGCACGCAGCAGGAAACAATGCGGCAGGTAGGCGGCGATCGCATGGCCGGTTTGAAGTGTGTTCTTCCGGAGGATTATGAAAAAGTTAAAGCAGACAGCGAAACGCGAGATGTCGTCTATCGAATAGTGGTCGGCGTTGTTGCTGATGAGAACCTGAAAAACATATCCGCAGAGGTAAACTGTGCCGGAAACGAGGACGCGGCAAAGGCACTTTTCTGTTTTCCGGAGACTGGTACCCTGCCGAAAGGGCAGGATGAGATAGCCATGAGCAGTATTGTGATGGACGAGCTTAAGATACCATACAAACTTGGAACCAGCGTTCCTCTTAAAATTAATATAGATGGGGAGATACTCGAACACACCTTTACACTCTGCGGCTGGTGGAAAGGTGAGAAAGTAGCTATGGCTCAGGAATGCTGGGTGTCGCGTTCTTTTGCAGATGAAGCAGCGCCTGCTCCTTCAGAAAGTTTTTATGAGAGGGACGATCCCGGATATGCCGGATATTGGATGGTGGATTTTAACTATGCGAACAGCTGGAATATTGAGAGCAGGACGAATGAACTGATCAGACGTCTTTATGGTAACAATGAGAATGTACCGGATGCAGGTGTAAACTGGGCATATCTGACGAGCTCGGTAGATATATCTTCCTTGATCGGAGGAATTGCGCTTTTGCTTCTTGTTTTTGCGGCCGGGTATCTTATTATTTACAATATTTTTCACATTAATATCGCTGCTAATATCCGGAACTACGGACTTCTTAAGACAATCGGCATGACTTCAAAACAGATCCGGCGAATGGTGATGATGCAAGCGCTCTTTTACAGTGTGGCAAGCATTCCGCCAGGTCTGTTTTTAGGTCTGTTTCTGGGAAATATGCTAAAAAGATCGATCATGGGAACACTGGTCATTCGATCTGCATCATCCTACACAGTGAGCGGAGAAATGCTGATGCTGATATGTCTGGTGTCGGGGATATTTACTTTTTTTACAGTTATGATGAGTTGTTTAAAGCCATGTAAGACCGCAGGCAGGGTCTCTCCAATCGAAGCGTTCCGGTATAATGAGATTAACCTTCCGGTAAGGAAGAAAAATAAGAAGACCTGCAGAATATCGCCGTTTTCAATTGCCCGAAGCAATATGGCGCGCGCCAGAAAAAAGACGTTGGTCGTGGTTTTGTCACTTACACTCAGCATGGTGATCGTCAACACATTTTTTTCTGTGCTGAAAGGAATTGATGAGAATAAGTACATCAGCAATCGTATCGTGGGTGACATACTGATCCGCTGTAATGAAAATTTAAATGATTATGATGAGATGACTAAAGGAATTACGCCTGAAATAATAAAAGAAGTTGAACAGATCGAAGGCGCGGAGGTGCATCCGATATATTATGATAGTGGAATTGTTCAGCCAAAGGATGCACCGCTTCAGCGGCTGAAGCTCTTGCGGGAAAAGTATAGGGAGAGTAAAGAACAGTCTGCAGAACTGGAAACAGCTCCGGACAGTGGATTTACAGCCCAGATTTACGGCATAGATGAAACGACGGAAGCATTTTTGGAACCGGATGAAGGGAGCATTGATTCTGAACTATTTCAGACCGGGCATTATGCGGTTGTGCATACTTATCTCTGGCAGGCGGATGGTGACAAAGATGTCGAATTATATCACCCGGGAGACAGGATCGCGGTCGAAAGTGCGGAAGGAGAACAACGGGAATATGAGGTCATGGCAATATGCGCGATTCCCTATCCGCTTTCAACGAAGATGTACAGTATATTTGAGGCACAGATAATACTGCCTTCGAATGAATATCTGTCTTATATCAGTAACCCAGGATCACCGAGTATGATGATCAATGCGCCGGAGAACAGTGAAAGCATTAAAGCACAGTGCCGGGCATATTGTAACAGGGAGGATTCACAATTGGTTTATTCTGATAAGCAGACTTATCTGGACGAGTATCAGGGTCTTATCCGAATGATACAATTAGTCGGAGGTGCTCTTTCGGGGATCCTGGCGCTGATAGGCATTTTGAACTTCGTCGACGCAACAGTTACCGGCATTCTCTCCAGAAAAAGAGAAATGGCGATGATGAATGCTGTAGGTATGACCGACAGGCAGATTCAGAGAATGCTGATCTGGGAGGGAACACATTACACTTTACTGGCGGTGGTCTCAGCAGGAATAGTAAGTAGTTTGATAAGCTTTGCTTTTTTGAATAATATTGGAAAAGAACTGTTCTTTTTCAGCTATCACTTTACGCTGATGCCGATTGCAGTATGCACGCCGATCCTGCTGCTGCTCTCCGGAGTGATTCCGGTCATGTCTTATAAGATTTTTTTCAGGACAAGTGTTGTGGACCGGCTTAGAGAGATCTGATAAAATAAGAAAAACAGTAAAGGAGCGGAGATATGCGTCTGTTTGTGGCTATTCAACTCTCGGATGAAATAAAAAAAACTGTTGCGGGTACGTTACATTCCCTGAAACAGAAAGGCGTGAAGGGCAACTATGTACCGCTTAGAAACCTGCATCTGACGCTGGCTTTTATAGGTGAGACGGACGATCCGGGAGCCGTGAAAGACGCGCTGAAAAACATATCTGTGAAGCCGTTTAAGCTGAGTTTGTCTGACATGGGGACTTTCGGGGATATTCTCTGGATCGGGATGAAAGGAAATCAGGGACTTTCCTCAGCAGCAAAATCCGTGAGAGATGCCCTGGATCAGGCGGGTATCGCCTATGATCGGAAGAAATTCACGCCGCACATCACTGTGATACGAAAGGCGTCCGGAAACTGGAAGCAGGTACCGGCTCCAAAGGGTACGATGATGGTGAAAAAGATCTCTCTGATGAAAACGACATTTAAGGACGGAAGGCCGGTTTATCAGGAAGTGTGTTCCTTCTGAGATGAACGCGGTTCCGGAATCAGCATTTCAGAGGGGGAAAGGTCAGACTGAGAAAAGAGAAGCCTGACGTTAAATAGTGTTATAAATGAGAAGGATCTTCACGTGACGTCCGGCAGTTTTCTTATTATAATAAAGTTTTAATGAATTACCTGTCACGGAGATAAAAGAAAGGAGAACGAAAGATGATCTACGATTACACGATTACCACAGGCACCGGCGAGGAATTGAAGCTTTCTGATTACAAGGGTAAGGTGATCCTGATAGTCAATACGGCGACGGGATGCGGATTTACGCCGCAGTACGCCCCTATTGAAAAACTTTATGAGGACTATCATGATCAGGGTCTGGAGATCCTTGATATTCCGTGCAATCAATTCGGCGGACAGGCTCCGGGAACAGATGAAGAGATCCGCGAATTCTGCACTATGCATTTCAACACTACGTTTCCGCAGATGAAGAAGGCCGATGTTAACGGTGAGAACGAGATGCCTCTTTATACATTCCTTAAATCCAGGAAGGGCTTTGAGGGGTTTGATGAGCATCCGTATAAAGCGGCGTTCGAAGAGATGTTTTCCAAGGCAGATCCGGACTGGGATAAGAAGCCGGATATCAAGTGGAATTTCACTAAATTTGTAGTTGACCGCGAAGGAAATGTGGCCGCCCGCTTTGAGCCGACGGCTGAAATGGAAAGAGTGGAGGAATGTATAAAGTCACTGCTCTAAAGGAATAAGAAATCAGAATAATAGAAGAGAAATTTGATCAAAGAAAAAAGATATTTGATCATTGATTATATGGCGCTGTCAGGAGATTTCCCGGCAGCGCTTTTTTCGTTTCACAGGAAATTGCGCCAATTTACTGTGAAACAAACCCTCCGGGGATGCACACGCCGCACAGAGGAAGGCAGCTGCGCTGCCGTGCGGCGTCGCGCAAAGTCCGGTTCGCTCCCCTCAGGATTGAGGGACTGGGGAGATGAAGTCTGTTCGCGGACTTTGTTATGCTCGCATGTCGACAGGTGGCGACACCATGAAATTGACATTGTATGATACGCCCGATATAATAAATAATTAAAAAAAGGTTTCCAGAGCGGATATTCCTGAGAAGAAAAGATAGAGGGGACACAGTTTATGCGTATTTTGATGTTGGGTAACAGCTTTACATTTGCTAATAATATGCCGGCTATGCTGGCGGAGCTTACAGGCGCGGAGGTCGTACATCATACCCGCGGCGGAGCCCGCCTTGCTGAACAGCTTAATCCGAAGACGAAGAACGGGGCGAGAACGCAGGCTGCTCTGGAGAAGGAATTCTGGGATTACGTCGTTCTGCAGGAAATGAGTAATGGTCCGGTTACTTCCCGTAATTCGTTCCTGAAAAATGTTGGCCGCCTGTGCGCACGGATCAAAGAAGAGGAGGCATCACCGATCCTTTTTGCGACCTGGGCTTATCAGAAGGACAGCAAGGCGATGGCGGAGATGGGGATAACATACGATGAGATGGCCCTGGGGCTGCACGATGCGTATCGCGAGGCGGCGGATCAGAATGATGTGCTGCTTGCGGATGTGGGGCAGCGGTTCTATGAACTGGCTGAATCACAGGATCTGTATGCTGAAGATGGACAGCATCCGAGTGAAGCAGGTTCCCGCCTTGCAGCGGAAACGATTGCGGCGGTGATCGAGGCAGATCAGAAATCGAAGAAAGAGGCATCCGAGATCACAGTCGATCCGGACCTGAACTGGAACGATATCCGTCTGCGCGTGCTGTATATGTATCAGCTTCTGCAGAAGCATACGGACGCGGAGCATCAGCTGACGACAAATCAGATCCGGAGCATCATGGAAAAGGAACATGGCATTACCATGCACCGGACCACCGTGCCGGGCGATATAGAGATCCTGAAGGCGGCCGGGTTTGACGTACATGCCAGACGGTCGAGACAGAACAAATATTATCTGGAGAACAGCAGTTTTGAACTTCCGGAACTGAAGATACTGATAGACGCGGTGGAGTCTTCGAAATTTATTACAGAAAAGAAGAGCCGTCTGCTGGTAGAAAAGCTGCTGAAACTGACCAGCGAAACGGGCGCTGAAAAGCTGAAGAGAAATCTGCACACATCCGGAAGGGTCAGATCCGCGAATGAAAAGGGCTATTATATCGTGGACGCTATTAACGAGGCGATCAATGGAGGAAAGAGGATATCTTTCTTTTACACTGACTATGACGGCAGAAAGAAGCAGATCCTTCGAAATGACGGGCGGCCTTATATCCTCAGCCCGTACACTCTGATCTGGAACGGAGATTATTATTACCTGGTGGGCTGGAATCATGAGAAGGAGGAGATGCGGACTTACCGCGTGGACCGTATCCTGAAAACGCCTGATATCCTGAATGAGGACGCGATCCCGGCACCGGAGAATTTCGACGCGGCCCGTTATACCCGGGAAGTCTTCCGAATGTATGATAATGAAGAGCCGGAGGAGGTGACCCTGCTTTGTCATAACGAGGTCATGAAGGGCGTCATTGATAAATTTGGCATGGATTTTACCGTAAAGAAGGCGGATAAAGAGCATTTTCGGACAAAAGTGAAGGTATGCACTTCGCCTACATTCTACAGCTGGGTGTTCCAGTGGGGAGGCAGGATCCGGATCGAAGGGCCGGAAGATGCGGTGACAGAATACAGACAGATGGCAGAAAGAGCCCTGGAACAGTAAGGTGGTGATGTTATGGTCAGGGAAGATGGCCAGTGGATCATGAAGGGGCTCGACTGGGATGATCCTCTTCGGATCCGCACCTGGCGCGAGCTGACAGAATGGATCAATGAAGTTGGATTTCTCCCGCTTTTTTCGAATGAAGTGCCTGGCTTTTCGGTGGAGGAACATGTCTCTCCGCTTTTCTGGTGGACCGGAGATCCCAAGCAGGATCCCTGGGCGTGGAGAGAGATCATCGCCGCTTCCGGGGAAGTGGCGTATGGAAAGTTCTTCCGAAATAAGACAGGATTTATTTCCCGCAAGTGGTTCCCTTGTTTTGCCAACGCCCGCCGCGACGGATATGACTTTGACGCAGCATGGGATGACGAACTGGTCCAGCGCAGGTACAAGGCGATCATGGACATTTGCGAAGACGGAGGGATGCATCCGGGGTTTGAACTGAAGCCGGCAGCAGGATTTGGCAAAAATGGATATAAGAACTTCGAAGGATGTATGACGACGCTGCAGATGCAGACATATCTGATCGTTCGCAAATTTGAGAGGAGGAGAAATAAGAGGGGAGAGAGCTACGGCCTTGCAGTTTCCTACTATCAGAAGCCGGAGGAACTCTGGGGTTACGGACATGTGACAAGCGCTTATGCGGAAGAACCGTCAGTCTCGGCAGAGCGTATTTTTAAAAGGGCAAAGGAATTGTTTCCGGGAGCGTCCGACGCGATGCTCCGAAGGATTTTGAAATAGAATAATTTAGATTGAATTGAATGAAATCCGACCGTTCTGAGCTTATCAGTTCGATCGGATTTTGTTATTGAAAAATATATCAGCAACATTTGACGGCGGTACGACGGAACCGGGGACGGAGATAAGTTCCACCTTGCGCAGCTTTGCTGCGGAAAAGGTGGAACTTATCTCCGTCCCCGGTTCCGTTTTTATTTCGGGAGTTGAAGCCCGCTTGCGGACTTTGTTCTAGCTGGAAGGTCTCTGCCTGCGAAGTTCTAATTCCTCTTCATGTATCCGATAGTTCTTCGGACTGACTCCGTATCTGCTTTTGAAGGCCTTTGAGAAGACGAGGGCGTCGTTATACCCGGTTTGTACTGCGATAAGCTTGACGGGCAGGTCTGTCCCGGACAGAAGACTGGCTGCTTTGTGCATTCGATATTCCATCAGAAAAGTCTGTACAGACATGCTATATTCCTTTTGGAAAAGACGGTTCAGATGAGTTCCTGAGATTCCGATTCTGCGGGAAATAGCGGAGACGCTAATATCATGCATATAGTTAGATGTGATGAATTCAACCGCCTGAGCCACATAAGGATTACTGTCGGAAGATTTTGCAACTTCTGAATTATCTTTTTCTGACATAAGGGAATGAATCAGGCAAAGCAGGGAAATGATTTTCATAAGAACCGATTCCCGGTACAGGCTGTCTGAATAATCGAGAGAGACATGAGAAAAGAGTTCGTTGAAACACTGCAGGAAATCTTCCATATTCGGAAGAGAAATGTAGAGAGTGTTTCGTGTAAATCCACATTTCCGGAGCATGCGTTCAACATGGGATCCTTTGAATCCGACCCAGAAATAACTCCAGGGATCAAGGCTGTCCGAACAATAAACGACAGGCTGGTCTGGCTGGATCAGAAAAACCTTTCCCGCGTCCAGTGACCAGGTATTACCGCAGGCGGAATAAAAGCCGTGCCCGGCTGTGACAAAATGCAGGATGTATTCATTTCTTGTTCCGGAGAAGACGTGATAGGGAAGACAGTTTTCTCTCCCCATATGGATCAAAGTCAACTCGGCGGAGGTTTCTTTGAGATCTTCCAGACACTGGAAATCCTTCTCGTTAGTATATTTTACTGTACGCATCGAGATTTTATCCTTTCATTCAAGTTTCTCTCGCAAGACTCCATTTTTTTTAGTGTAAGATAATAATTCTTTAAATCAAGGGATTGGTGTGTGATTATGATATGTCATGTTTAAAAATAACATGTACAAATGGACATATTCATGATTGCATTCAGCATTTTGTTCAAAATACCTGCAGAATATAATTATACATAACAAAAGTGCGCATGAAAGATCCTAAGATGGAGCAATATTAAAAAGTCATACTATCGGGAGGAATAAACTATGAAAAAACGAGTAATGGCATTTATGCTGATAGCAGTGATGATGTTTGGTCTGGCCGGATGTGGTTCAGGAAGTTCCGGTGGGAGCGGTTCCGGTTCAGATTCCGGCGGAGGCGGGGACAAGACGATATCAGTAGCGATCTGGGACCCCAACCAGCTTGCCGGCCTGCAGGAAATCGCAGACGAATGGGGCGAGGAGAATGGATATAAAGTGGAGATAACCGTTCCAGGCTGGGACGGATACTGGACTATGCTGGAGGCTGGAGTGTCCGGAGGAGAAATGCCGGATGTCTTCTGGATGCACTCAAATAATGCGGAAAAATATATGGGATCAGGTGTTCTGCTGAATCTGGACAGCTATATTGAACAGGATGATTCTGTGGACATGGATAACTATTTTGAGGGGATCACGGAATTGTATACACATGAAGGTTCCCAATATGCTATTCCCAAGGATCATGACACTATAGCCGTGATTTATAATAAAGCGATATTTGACAAATATGGGATTGCATATCCTACTGGTGACTGGACATGGGAACAGTTTGCCGACATTGCAGGGGAAATCTCCGATAAAGGTAAAGAGGACGGTATTTACGGAACCTATTGCAACACCGGCAGCAACCAGGATACCTGGTATAACATCATCTATTCCTATGGCGGGGAAATTATCACAGAGGACAGGAAGGCATCCGGTTTTGACGAGCCGGCTACGATCGAGGCGATGAAGTTTGTGGCAGACAGAATTTTGCCCGCATGCCCGTCTCCTGATTCCATGGCCTCCACCGGCGGTGATACGATGTTTCTTTCAGGGCTGATCGGTATGATCTGTCAGGGCTCCTGGACTGTTAACAACTTTTATACCGCTGATAATGCGGATGATTTCGGATGGGTGATGATCCCATATGCGGATGTCAACGGAAATGGTGAATGTGAGAAAGAAGAACGATGTTCTATCTACAACGGACTCGGTTGGTCCATCTATGCTCAGACAGACAAGGCAGATGCCTGCTGGTCGCTGATTTCATACCTGACCGGCAAGGATTCACAATTGAAGCAGTCCGAACTCGGCGTGACCATGGCGGGATACATCGGATGCTCCGAGCCTTTCGCAGATGCTTTTGGAGATATGGATGTCTCCGCGTTTGTTGACATTGAAGAACAGGGACGTCTGGTATTCCGGCCGTATTCCAAGAGTACTGCTATCTGGGAGGATGATGCATCCCAGTCATTGGTCGAAGCCTGGTCTGCGCCGGAGAAGATGGAAGAGGTTCTTCTTCAGATCGCGGAGCAAATGAATCAGACGCTCTCTGAAGAATAAGGAACCGAATCCCTGCGCATCCCTGCGGAGCGTTAATCTCAGCGGGGGTCTTCTCGCACAATTTCCCAACCATATGGAGCTTCGCAATCACCTGTAAAAGTCTGAAAGAAAGGAGGGATCCTCTTTGAAAAAAAAGATGACCAAGAAGGCGCGAACAGAGGCGATCACCGGACTTGTTTTTATCGCGCCGACAATAATAGGACTTCTGATCCTGAATTATTATCCGATTTTTGAAACGGTCTGGCAGTCTCTCTGTAAGACAGGAGATTTCGGAATTGGTAATACGTTTGTCGGATTGAAGAACTTTGTGACCTTATTCCATGATCCGGAAGTCTTCAGCACACTGTTCAATTCTTTTAAATATGCGGTACTTAGTCTGCCGTTGACGATCATGATTTCTCTCGTGCTGGCAGTGCTTTTGAATCGAAAAATGAAGGCGCGTGGATTGTACAGAACGATCTATTTTCTGCCTATGGTTTGTGCTCCGGCAGCGATCGCAATGGTCTGGAAGTGGATGTTCAACCAGGATTATGGTCTTTTGAATCATATATTCCATACGAAGATTAACTGGATCACGGATCCGGCAATTGCGTTGATCGCAATTGTCGTGGTCGGCGTCTGGAGTTCGATCGGATACAATATGATATTGCTTTTGGGCGGACTTCAGGATATTCCCAAAGATTATTATGAAGCTGCGGCGGTTGACGGATCATCGGGCGTACACAGTTTTTTTCACATTACGATTCCAATGCTGAGCCCTATGCTTTTCTTTATTATTCAGACAGGTATCATGGGAGCGCTTCAGCTGTTCGATCTTCCTTTCATGATAATGGATGACAGCAGCCGTGCATGGCCTTCGGTTAAGACCATTACATATCTGTTCTATGAATATGCATTTGTGAAATCTAACAGAGGATACGGAGCTGCAATCATAATGTTTCTGATCGCAATTATCAGTATTCTGACTTTCCTGCTGCAAAAATCGGAGAAAAAATGGGTTCATTATGACTGACAGAAAGAAACAGGAGGAAAACTATGGGTTGGCGTGCAAAACAAAAAACCACTTCCACTTTGATCCATGTATGTATGATCCTCGGATCTATAATCATGATCATACCATTCGGATGGATGCTGCTCACGGCGGTCAAGAGCAAAAGTGAATCTATTTCCGTAAATCCGTTTTATATATTTCCGATGCATGGGTGGCATTTTGAGAACTTTGTGGAAGTTTGGAATTCGTATAATTTTCTGATTCTTTACAAAAACACTCTGATCATGATCGCGCTGCGTGTTCTGTGTGCATGTCTGACGGCAACGCTGGCGGGGTATGCATTTGGAAGATTGAAATTCCCCTTTAAGAATTTCTTTTTCGCTCTGATCCTTGTCCAGATGATGGTGCCCGGACAGATATTTATTATTCCACAATACCTGATCGTTTCAAGGCTGCACATGATGAATACACAGTTTGCCCTGCTCCTTCCGGGTGCGGTGACAGCGTTCGGAACTTATCTGTGCAAACAGGGCTATCAGACACTTCCGGGCTCTCTGGAGGAAGCCGCTGAACTGGACGGAGCCAGTATCTTTCAGCGATTTTTGTTTGTCATGCTGCCGCTGACACGGTCTTCGCTGGTTTCACTGGGTATTTTTACCGCTCTTTTTGCCTACAAAGATCTGATGTGGCCTATGATCGTTTGTCCAAAGATACAAAGCACGACGCTTACGGCAGCGCTTTCCACCCTTCAGGGACAGTTTACCAGTAATTATCCTCAGCTCATGGCCGGAGCGGTAATGGCGGTGGTACCGATGCTCGTTCTGTATCTGATCTTTCAGAAGCAGTTCGTGGAAGGCATTGCGTCCTCCGGCGGGAAGCTCTGAGATTTAAATGCTTCGGCGCTATAACTATCGGAAAGAGGTATCTGTCAGGCTGATCTGTAATTGGATCTGAAACAGGAAAAGGTCTGAAAAGGTACTGCGTATGTTTTTAGGATGTTTTCAGGAGATGGATTTATGTCGATTGTATATCGGAAAGAAGACAAAACGATCACCCTTCATACCGCGCATACCAGCTATCAGATGAAAGAAGGTCCCGGCGGATTTCTCATGCACACATATTACGGGCCGCGGATCACCGGGGATGCAGATCAGAGCTATGCGATGAGTTGGATGGACCGGGGATTTAGCGGGAATCCTCATGATGCCGGGAAGGACCGCGGTATTTCCGCAGATGTTATGCCGTTGGAATATCCTTGTGAAGGGAACGGGGATTACCGATATACCGCATTCGGAGTGCGCCGGAAGGACAGCGCCAGCGGTTGTGATCTCCGCATGAAAGGATTTGAGATATTACCCGGAAAATATCAGCTGGAAGGCCTTCCGTCGGTGCATGCAAAGACAAAAGAAAAAAAAGGAAAATCTCATCAACAGACACTTCGGGTCACGCTTGAGGACGAAGGCACGGGCATCTGTGTAGAATTGTTTTACGGCGTGCTTGAGGAAGCGGACACGATTACAAGGTCTGCAAAAATTACGAATCAGGGAAGCTCACCGTTGGTGCTTCAGAACGCGGCCAGTACCAGTCTGGATTATATAGGGGGCATGTGGGATCTGATTCATTTTGCGGGGCGCCACTGTGGGGAAAGGACGCCGGAGAGAAGGGAGATCGGACATGAGGAGATCCTGATAGGAAGCCGCAGGGGAGCCTCCGGGCATCAGAACAATCCGTTTGTAATCCTTGCAGAAAGGGAAGCGGCTGAAGATCATGGTGCCTGTGTCGGTATATCTCTTTTATACAGCGGTTCCTTTTCATGTGTGGCCGGGATGGATCAGTTCGGAACAGTTCGGCTGACTTCCGGAATCATGCCGGAACGATTTGACTATCTGCTGGAGAAGAATGAAAGTTTTCAGACTCCGGAAGCAGCAATGATTTTCACTGACAGAGGACTGACAGATCTCAGTCATAGAATGCATACACTGGTCAGGGAACATATCTGCAGAGGACCCTGGGCCTTGCGGAGAAGACCTGTCCTGATCAACAGCTGGGAGTCCATGGGAATGAACTTTGACAGAAATAAGCTCCTGGAGTTTGCTCAACAGGCGGCAGCTCTCGGTGTGGAGATGATGGTCCTGGATGACGGATGGTTTGGAGAAAGAGATGATGATTATAAGGGTCTGGGTGATTGGATAGCCAATGAAAGGAAGATCGGCGGCAGTATAGGATCACTGGCGGAAGAGATCCGCACGATGGGGATGCGGTTCGGACTATGGATCGAGCCGGAAATGGTGAGTGAGAATTCATCTCTGTACCGGAATCATCCGGATTGGGCGTTTACGATCCCCGGGAAAAAACCGGTCCGCGGAAGATATCAGCTGGTCCTTGACTTTTCCAGGGAAGAGGTTGTCGACACTGTGTTTGACCGGATCGCGGCAGTGCTGGATGAGTGTAAGGCGGATTATGTAAAAATGGATATGAACCGATCTCTATCAGATGTTCGGACTATGACGGCCGGAGAACAGAGCCAGGGAAAAACTTTGTACCGTTACATGTTAGGCGTTTATCGCTTCATGGAAAAACTTTTGCAGCGATATCCGAATATTCTGCTGGAAGGATGCTGCGGCGGAGGAGGCCGCTTTGACGCAGGAATGCTTTTCTATTCGCCGCAGATCTGGTGCAGCGATGATTCGGACGCTATAGAAAGGCTGGAAATCCAGTACGGGACATCCTTCGGCTATCCTCTCAGTACGATCGGAGCACATGTATCCGCGGTTCCCAATGGCGCGACGCGCAGAGTCGTTCCTTTCAGCACACGAGGAATCGTTGCGCTGACCGGCGGGTTCGGTTTCGAACTAAATTTAAATGAGCTATCTGATGAGGAGAAAGCACTTGTCAGCAGACAGGTGAAAGAATACAAACAATATGCGGAACTTATCATAGGAGGTCTTTATTACAGGCTGACTGATGTCGTCGCCAACAGGGAGGAAGCCGCATGGATGATTGTCGCACCAGACCGGAGCGAAGCGCTGGTAAGCATCGTGTGTATTCACTACAGACCTAATGCGCCGCAGCGATTTGTGCGTCTGAAAGGATTGGAGGACAACAGGATCTACAGAGATATAAAAAACGGTAAGGAATACAGCGGCGCAGGTCTTCGCTTTCAGGGAATTCCGCTTTTTTCCATGGAAGAGGATTACGAAGGCTGGCAGCTTCATCTGAAAAGGGTAGAGTGATATTTCTTTCAGGTTATGGTTAAAAGGAAAATACAATGAAAATCAATTCAGAAATAATCGGACTGCAGATCAGCTGTCAAAAAGGAAAGAACGTTGATATACAAGTAAAAGATGATGCAGTTCCGACAGAAAAAGATGGCATCACAGTAAAACTGAGTATAAATAAAGACGGAGACTGTCTGCTTGGAGAGATAGAGCTGGACATACATACAAAGACTCTTGAAGAAAGGTTTCTTCTGGAGATGGACAGAACGGTTCAGGTGGATCTTCCGCTCCGGGAAAAACCGGAAAGTATCACTGCTATGTATCTCTTCAATCCATGGTGGACACGTCCGGCATTTGTCGATTCCTGCGCAGAGATTCCGGATCGTACGCAGATCGCCTTTTTCCGCTTCGCAGATCGGGCTGCATGCTGTATTCCCATGGCCGGCGACAGATTCAAGACCGTACTTTGCGGAGGAACAGAAGATACTCTGTGTCTGGAGATGACAGCGTATAAAGGAGGACTGAGCCGTATAGAAGAGCCCATCTTTCTGTGGTCGGAGGCAGGTACTGTGCATGAAGCGATTCATAAGGCTTTTGAGAAGCTTTCCCGAGACAGGAAAATATTGCTTCGGGATCAGCGGCGGATACCGCAGATGTTCCGTTATCTGGGATGGTGCAGCTGGGATGCTTTCGGAACGGAGGTATCACAGGATGGCATCAGGCAGAAAGCGGCGGAGCTGATGGAAAAAAATGTTCCCGTGCGCTGGATGCTGATCGATGACGGATGGATGGATTCACGGGAAAAGACAGTGTCCGGATTCAGGCCGGATGAAAAAAAGTTTCCCGGAGGGTTCGGACCGCTGACTGCTGATTTGCGCAGCAGGGACGGAATCAGGTGGTTTGGAGTCTGGCATGCGTTGGGAGGTTACTGGGATGGTATTACTCCGGAAAGCGCACTTGCAATGGAAGAGCGAGGCTCACTGATGAGTACCGGCGAAGGACTTCTCGTTCCGGATCCCCGGAAAGGCGCGGATTTTTACCATCACTGGTATCGGGAACTCCGGGGAGAAGGGATCGATTTCGTTAAGGTCGATGGCCAAAGTAGCTGTCCGTTCTACTATGAAAACAGTATTCCTGTCTGTGAAGCCGCGCAAGGCATCCATCAGGCGCTGGAGGGCGGAGCAAGCCGCATGGATGGGGCTGTGATCAATTGCATGGGAATGGCGATGGAGAATATTATGGCACGCCCATCTACTGTAGTATCCCGCAACAGTGATGATTTTCTTCCTGAAAATGAGGACAGTTTTACAGAGCATCTTCTGCAGAACGCCTATAATGCGATGTACCATAACGAAATCTACTGCTGTGACTGGGATATGTTCTGGACAAACCATGTGCATGCCAAAAAGCACGCCCTTCTGCGTGCCATCAGCGGAGGTCCGGTATATGTCAGTGACAAAACCGGAATGACAGTTCCGGAGGTGTTAAGTCCTCTTATCTATACGGACGGAGAAATTCTCATGATGGAGCGCTCTGCAAAACCTACAGAGGATTGTTTGTTTTCCGATCCCGGAAGAGAGGGAGTACTGAAACTCCACAACATCGGAAACGGAGGAGGGGGACTGGCGGTCCTGAATCTTACGGACAGGATGCAGCGATATAGCTTTACGCCCGATGAAATTCCGGACCTCCGGCAGGCTGAAGAATACTGGGTGTATGACTATTTTAATAAAGATGTATACTCTGTTGCCGCCGCCTCTGAATATGAGGCAGAAATGGAAGCCGGGGGTATTGCCTGGTATGTCCTGGCACCAAAAACAGGAAACTGCAGCTGCTTTGGCCTTCTGGATAAATATGCCGGTTTCATGGCGGTCGAAAATATCTGTGAACAGAAAAATACAGACGTCATCATTCTCCATGAAACAGGAACCACCGGATGGGCCTCGGATCGGGAATGCATGGAAGTGTATGTCAATGGTGTGGATGTCACCAATCTGATACAAAAACAGGGGCCCATGTTTACATTGCCGCTCCCGGTAAAAGCAGAGAAAGCGGTTTTGATGATCCGGTGGAAATGATATTTCAGATTTTAAAGCAGACTATTTTATTCCGGTGAGCAGCGCGGATCCGGATAACGCCATCCAGGAGGCTTCGGAGCTCTTCATAAACAGTCCGTTTGTAGTATCGATGAGCTCGGCCTTCTGGTAACCCATATCTTCCAGCTTTTTCAGGAACGCCTGCATGTCGCCGTATTTTGACGCGGAAAAGATATCGTGGATAGCGAACGTGCCGCCTTTTTTCAGGGTACGCAGAGTTTCCAGGAGGATCGCCTGACGGTCTTTGGACGGGATGTTATGATAAACGTAATTGCTGGTGACTGCGTCAAAGGATTCGTCGGGAAATTCCAGATGTGTCGCGTCACCCTGCAGGAATGTGGCGTTGCTGACGCCTTCCGCCTTTGCATTCTGTCTGCAGAGGTTTTGGCTGAAGGAGGCGTATTCTTTGCCCCAGCGGTCAACGCCGGTGACCCGGGCGTTCGGATTTCGTTTCGCGACCGCGATCGCCAGAGCGCCGCTTCCGCAGCCCACGTCGAGACTTTTTTCTCCGTCTGACAGATTTACATAGGAGGCAATGCCTTCGATGATCTGCCGTGACATCTGCCGGCTTCCGTTGTAGTCAAAAGCCCGGTACATGAGAAACATCCAGATCGTGACGCCGCATAAAACCAGCGCGGCAAGGATAAACAATATCGTCAGTATAGTTTTCGCTTTGCCCGGGGAGAGCAGCGGCGTGCAGCCGAAGATCAGGGCGAGTACCAGAGAGACAAGGGTGCCGGCCAAAAAACCAAGGACCATTCCTTTTGGCATCCAATTCTTATAATCAGGTTTCATATGTCTTTATCCTCCTTTATGGATTTGAATTCAAAGTGCCGGCCGAAGAAAAAACCTTCCCTATCATAGCTTGACCATTCGATATGAAACGGGAATTTTTTGCGGTTAGCTATTCCTAACATTATATCATCAGGAATGCGTTCGCTCAAGGGCTGTCCGGAATAAACGGCTGGAGAGTTGAAGTCCGCTCGCGGACTTTTAATTCTTGAAGACTGAACATGTGTTTGCTAGTATGGTTTACATAGATATGGAATTGATCACGCTTTGGGAGTTGTTTTATGGATTGCAGAATGGGAGCGGAAACTTACCCTCCGGTGCATGAAAGACCGGCGGAGCCGGATACATTTGACCGCCTGGATATGTTATGGGAAAAGTATCCTCAGTATCATGAGATGAAGACATTTTCGAACCTCGAGGGAATTTTGTCCCTTCATGAATCATACAGGAAGGACTTTGACGATCTGCGGGAGGAATATATATCAAATCAATATGAACGGTTTCTGATACAGCTGTCATGGTCAGATCTTCCGTACAGGTATGCGGCAAGGGATATGATCCTGTCTGCAGGAGAGCTTCCGCCAAATCCATATGTCGAGGCGTTTATGGAGCAGTTTGGAGATCAGGATACGGATCACAAGGCTTATTTCCTTTTTCCGGAGAGCTTTGTATCACAGTTCTTTGTCATAACGGAAGTCTGTAAGAGGGCCGAGGCATTTTATCCGGTCAGGAATCTTCTTCCGGATGAAGAAAAAACGCACTATCTGGCGGTTTTTGACAAAAGGAACATGGATGACGTGCTGCTTATGTATCATCTGCTCTATACGAATTCATCTGAAGATCTTTACGGGGGATATTCGCTGTATGATTATTCGCTTCCCTGGTATCAGAATCATTTATGGGAAGATGGAAAAGTGCTGAGGTCGCCGTATCTTCCGGACCGTCTGGCGAAGTATCAGGGAAATCTGCCTTATTATCATAATCCTGCAAAAACGGTCCATGTCAGAAGAAACATCAGACATATGCTGGACTGCGGATATTTTTCATCGGAGCTGGAGTTCTTCAGAAATCTGACGCAGATCATCATGCCGTTTTTTCAATGGTGGTATAAAGATCTGGCGCTCTATGAGGAGAAAGAAGGCTTTCGGACAGACTGGCGTCTGGCCAGAACAAAAATCAGGACAAGACTGACTGCGGAGGGCGTCATAAGACCGAAGTGGAAACATGAGCTGACATTGTTTCAGACCGTCAGAAAAGAATTCCCGGATACTCTTTATCAGTACAGGCCCAAATGGCTCGGACGGCAAAGCCTTGATATTTTTATACCCTCTGTCCGGACAGCCATTGAATATCAGGGAATCCAGCATTATATTCCTGTTGGATTTTTCGGGGGAGAGGAGGCCCTTTCGCAGAGAAAGGAACTGGATCAGACAAAACGGCACCTGTGTGAGGAAAACAATATCAGACTGATCGAGTGGCCGTACAGTGTAGAACCCACCGCAGGAAACCTTAAGAAGATGCTTTCGGCGCTTACATGAGATAAACGCTCCGCGGGGATGCGCGGGGATTCAGTATGGCGCTGGCAAAGAAAATAGCGAAAAAAAACTATTGACTCTGACGCTGTGTAATAGTTTATGCTCATAAGTGTCAGGGGGGATAAGAATAATGTATTTGATCAAAAAAGTCAGTGAGATCAGCGGCGTATCGGTGCGCACTTTACATCACTATGATAAGATCGGTCTGCTGTCACCCGGGAAAAATGAAAATGGATATAGATATTATTCAGATGACGACATGTCGCTTTTGCAGACAATATTATTCTATAAATATCTGGGCTTCTCTTTGAGGCAGATAAAAGAGCTGCTGAGACAGGGGGACGGCGAACTGCTGACTCACCTGAAAAAACAGCTGATTTTAATGCAAAAAGAGGAACAAAGACTTCTGACGTTGATAGACACACTGGAAAAGACGATAGAATCACAGGAAAGGAAGGTCGCTATGTCAACGAAAGAGAAATTCAACGGATTCACATACCAGGATAATCAGAGATATAAACAGGCCGCGATCGATATGTACGGCAAAGAGGTCATAGAACAGGCTATCGAGAGGCAGAAAGGCAAAGAGCAGGAGCTTACCGATGGGTTCAACAAGATATTTTTTGCATTTGCGGATAATATGACAAAAGGCCTGAGCGCTGCGTCTGAAGAAAATGTAAAGCTGGCAGAGAAACTGCACGGACATCTTTGCAAATATTCATTCGACTGTCCGCTGAATGTATTCTTGAGCATCGGGTATGGATATGTCAGGAACGAGGAATTCAGGAACAATCTGGATAAGTTCGGAGAAGGAACGGCGCAGTATGTCTGCGACGCCATTGAGAAATACGTTTTGTCATAGGAAATTGTGTTAATTTTCTATGACAGAAAACATGAAAAAATCCATCAAGTAAGCTTCGAAGCGGAAAAACACAGGATGATGCGGGC
>OCVV011316410.1_pt1 | contig 26155 bp, 19 predicted proteins | sample 1539721 | NCBI WGS metagenome assembly OCVV01 (sample SAMN02144230, study PRJEB22623) | gut metagenome | biome: sheep rumen | host: Ovis aries | place: New Zealand | reverse complement strand
TTGAGAGCCGCAGCGGTGAGACAGGTCAGCATGTAAAGAGAACCAGCCATTATGTGAATATGATTCTCCTGCAAGCCCAAAAAAAGGGAAAGTGGGCTGATGTGCTTTCTGCTCGTTTTATCGACAATGTGACCCGGGCCGCCCCTATGCATGATTTGGGAAAAATCGTAATTCCGGACGCAATACTGAACAAGCCGGGAAAACTCACTGACGAGGAATTTGAGGTGATGAAAAGCCATGCGGCTGCGGGCGGTAAAATCGTAAGGGAAATAATAGGCGGGGTCGCCGAAAAGGACTATGTTGACATAGCCTCTGACATAGCCAGCTGTCACCATGAAAAATGGAATGGAAAAGGCTATCCCCGGGGACTTAGGGGAGAGGAAATTCCTCTCTGTGCCCGCATAATGGCCGTGGCAGATGTTTTTGACGCTCTTGTTTCCGAGAGATGCTACAAAAAACCGATGAGCTATGAGAAGGCTTTTGACATTATCGAGAGTGAGTCGGGTGAGCATTTTGATCCCCAGGTCGTCGAGTTATTCATGGAACTGAAGGATGAGATTTATGCGGAACGATAAGCTGTTTTTTTCTTTTTTTCCTCTTGCCTTAGTTTTTTCGCTGTTTTTCCTTGGCTGCTCTCCAAGTGGGAGTGTCGGTAAGCCTTGTGAGGTAAGTTTTTCCTGGTGGGGCAACGAAAGCCGTAATCAGTATACTATTGAAGGTATAAAGCTTTTTGAGAAGGAGAACCCTTCCGTAAAAGTGCTTCCAATCCATGAGTCATGGGAAGAATACGAGAAAAACTTCGGGGAAAAGCTTTTGTCCGGAAACTGTGCCGATGTAATGCAGGTGAATTTTGACTGGCTCCACAAGTATTCCGGGGACGGCTTGGGCTTTTATGACATGGGAAGCCTTGATGAATATATTGACCTTTACAACTTCACTATGGATGACCTGTCTTTTGGAACAATGAAGGGAAGGCTGAATGCCATACCAATTTCCTTTAACACGGCCATTCCTGTTTATGACAAGAAAGTCCTCGATGAGCTGGCGCTTGATATTCCCTCCACCTGGGATGAGCTTTTCAATCTTGCGAAAATGCTGAAGAAAAAGGACATGTGCGTGTTTACCATGAGCAACCGCCACCTCTTTTTCCTGGCCGTCGCATGGTTTGAGCAGACTTACTCTAAAAAAGTTTTCACGGAGCAGGGCAGGCTTGATATTTCTCTGGAGGAAATCGGGCTTATTTTTGATTTTGTTAAGAGGCTCGAGAGTGAGAATGTGGTTTATTCTCCCAGCAAGGGAATCAGGATTGCCGCCCTTAGGGAAAGAAAGGTCATCGGAGCGGTTTTGTGGTGCAGCGAAAGCTCTCTTATCCTTACCGAAGCCAAAGCTTTGGGCGGAAACGGCGTTCTTGGGAATTTCATAACTACACCCGGAGCCAGGGAGTCCGGCTGGTACTTAAAGCCTGCCAGCATGTATGCGATAAAAAAAGACACTGAGCATCCGAGGGAAGCCGCCATGCTGGTGAATTATCTCCTTAACAGTCAGGATTTTGCCCTCCTTCAGAAAAACGAGAAGGGGGTTCCTATCAGCAACAAAAGCCTGACAGCCTTAATGGAGAAGGGGCAGCTTGAATCCATACAGTATACCGCCTTAATGAAAATCCGCTTCAACAGTGCGGCCATAAATCCGATGATTCCGATAATGGAAGACAGCCAGCTTATAACGGCATTTTCGAGCGGGGTTTTCGCCTATTTGGATGGAGAAAAATCTAAAAATGAAGCCGCTGAGGGATTCTGGAAGTTTGTCAATCTGAGAAAGTGACATGCGGAAGGTGGCAGGCAGAACTTTTGGTTTAATTGGAAGGAAGGGGGAGGAAAGGAATTATCAATCAAAAATCCCCCACCTTTGGAAGATGAGGGTTTGAAAGGGGGAGGAAACCTTTTGTGAAAGGTTGCCTTCCCTTTTTGTGTTATTGAATTTTTTGACTGAGGCTTCTTACATTGAGGTGTAGCCGCCGTCGACTGGAAGAATGACGCCGGTGACATAGCTTGAAGCCGGGCTTGCAAGGAAGATTGCGGCGCTGTCAAGCTCGCCTTCGTTGCCGTAGCGGGAAAGCGGAATCATGGTGCGCGCGTTCTGCTGGAAGAAGTCTGAGTCCAGGGTTTCTTTGGTGAGCGGGCTGTAGAAATAGCCCGGGCAGATTGCGTTTACATTGATGTTGTATTTTCCCCATTCGGCGGCCAGTCCGCGGGTGAGGTTTACGACGCCGCCTTTTGCCGCATGGTAGGGAGAGCAGGGGGCGACTTTGTTTCCGACCATGCCGTACATAGATGCGATGTTGATGATTCTTCCGTATTTTGCGGCAATCATGGCTTTTTTTGCCACTGCCCGCGCAACTTTGAAGGTGCCGCCAAGGTCTACATTAAGCTCGCCGTTGAACTGCTCGTCGGTGATGTCCTCTGCCGGTGCGACTGCTCCCGTTCCTGCATTGTTGATTAGGATGTCGATTCTGCCGAATTTGGCAATAACTTCGTCTACCATTGCGTTGACTTTTTCGGTGTCGGTGATGTCGCAGGGAATTGCAAGGGTTTCTACCTTGAATGTGTCGGCGATTTCCTTTGCGACTGCATCAATCATTTCTTTGCGGCGGGCAATCGCTACGATTTTTGCCCCTTGATTGGCAAGGGCTTTTGCCATTTGAACGCCAAGTCCTGTGGAGCAACCTGTCACAAGAGCAACCTGACCTGTAAGATCAAAATAATTCTTCATATATAAACTCCTATTCGGCGATCCCCGTCATAAGCCGGGGCGGGCTTTTCTGTCCCAAACGCTTTCAGACTATATTATAAATCAACCTTTTCATTTTTGCAAATTGTTATGTATAACTAACTTATTCTTTTAATTCCTTTCTATTGACATAAAATCATATAAGTTGTATAACCAAAACATACTAATTCACTAGGTTAATGGTGATTTGAATTATGAAAGGCCGCTTAATGCGGGCTTTTAAAAGGAGTTAAAATGAAAAAAATCATCGCGCTTGCGGCTATCGCTTTTGCCGCGACATCCGTATTTGCCCAGACAAGCCTTAAGGTCGGAGCAACGCCAGAGCCTCATGCGGCTGTCCTCAATCTCGTAAAGGAGGACTTAAAGGCAAAGGGCATCGATTTGCAGGTCGTTGAATTTACTGACTATGTAACGCCGAACGATGCCGTTGAGGCTGGGGACATCGACGCTAACTATTTCCAGCATATTCCTTACCTTGAGTCCTTCAACAAGGAAAAGGGATATCATTTGGTAAATGCCGCCGGAATTCATGTTGAGCCTTTCGCCCTGTACTCAAAGAAAATCAAGAAAATCGACGACCTCAAGAAAAAGGCTACGATTGCCATTCCGAATGACCCGACGAACGAGGGAAGGGCCCTTCTTCTCTTGCAGGAAGCTGGTCTTATCACACTGAAGGAGGGTGCCGGAATTACAGCCACTCCTCTTGACATCAAAAAGAATCCAAAAAAGCTTAAGTTCAAGGAAATTGAGGCTGCCTCACTTCCCAGAGTTCTGGGCGATGTTGACGCTGCCGTAATCAACGGAAACTATGCTATTCCGGCCGGTTTGAGCGCAAAAAAGGACGGTTTGTTTGTTGAAGGCTCGTCTTCTCCTTATGTTAATGTAATCGCCGTAAAAGCAGGCAATGAGAACAAGGAAGAAATCAAGGCCCTTATCGAGGCAATCAAGAGCGAAAAAGTAAGGAATTATATTTCTGAGCGCTACCCCAACGGTGAGGTTGTGGTTGTATTCTAAAAGGCCGCTTAAAGCCTGTCGCTGCACTTTTTGTCCGAAAGCTTAGTGCTAAATCTTGGTGAAAAAGTGAAAAAAAATGGGATGCCAGAATGGAGTGCAAGAGGCGCTTCCAGACGGCATCCCTTTTTTGTGTTTAGGCTTCTGCCTTCCAGAGGCCATGCTTGTTGCAGTATTCGTAGGCGGCGAGCAATTTTTCGCCTGAAAGAATGAATGTAGCCTGAGGGGCTTCGCCGGGATTGAGGTTTTTCCTTTGGACTCCCTTGTCAGTCTCAATCTCAATCCACTGAATCCAGTGGTCGGCTTCCATTGGGTGAACGGCTGAGCCTACTTTGACCGTAACTTTGTCTCCGTTGACTTCGATAACCGGAACATGCTTTTCTGTGGCTCCGTCGCTGGTGTTTGCCTTAATTTCTGTCATCTCTTCGCCGCAGCAGACTAGGGCAGGGCAGCCCTTGTTCACGATTTCAACGATTTTTCCGCATTTTTTGCATTTGAAAAACTGTGCCATAATGTACCTCTCTAAAAAAATCTTCTTTAAGTATAAGTCAGTATTTTGTGAAAAGCAAAAGAAAAAAAATAAAAATCAGAAAAATACAAAGACACGGAAATTTTGAATTTTCAGATAAAACATTGGCATTTATAATAAAAAAGTGATATTTTTCTCCCCTTTCTTGACAAATAATTAAGCCACAATCAAAAAAGGGGGAAAGAAAGAATTGAAAAATAAGTTCAAGCAGACTTTGTGCCTTTCTTTTGCATTCCTGCTGGGAGCTTTCCAGGCCTTTGGTCTTACCATGAAAGGGCAGGTGATTCTCACCGGAAACTTTGCAGAGAAAACGCAGAAAAAAGACGAAGACGCAAAGTACGAATTCTTTAAACTGAACGAAAAACCGCAAAAAGATGATGATGGTCTCATAATTGAATTCAGCGACGGGTCTTTCGGTGGAAGGTTGGCTCTTTGGTATGCGGTTAATGCTTCAATCAACAAAGACAATCCGAGAAATTATGGAAACGATGGCTCAAAGCTTTCTTTCCGTCGTTCAAATCTCTGGTTCAAGCCTTTTACGAGCCTAAAACTTACCGTAGGCTATGTAGGGAACGACCAGCTTTACAAAGAAAAAATTGATGACTGGAAGGTCGGAAATCCTTTCAGCTACCGTCAGCGTGACTGGGTGGCTCATCCGGGTTACATCAACAATTCTGACGTTGACGAAATGGGACTTGGTTTTGAGAGCAGGGCTGTTGAAGGCCTTATCCTGACCGGAGCCGTCGCCCGAAAGTGGGGAACTCCCGGTGCTTACGAGAGCTTTGCATTCTGGTCTAAGGACGGAAACGGAGACCCTGTTTACGGTGCCTGGGGCCTTACCGCCCGCTATTATCCTGGCAACGACATCTGCTTTCAGGCGGCATTCAGGGACAACGGCAGCGAGGACTGGAAGGTTGCCCGATGTGCCATTGGCTATGAGGGAAATGGCTTCTACACTTTTGCCCAGCCCTGCTTCGGAATTGACTGGAATAAAGACGAGAACAAGTATCAGCTTTCAGGAATTTGTTTTGACCTTTACGGTGAGTACCGTTACGACGCATGGACTTTCATCGCTCATGTGCCGCTTACTGTCCGTTTGACAGACTGGGACGACGACCCGAGCTATATGGAATACATCCTTCAGGTGAAGTACAACCTGGGCCGGGTCGGAAACATGGATGACTTCAGCCCGAATATCAAATTCGGAAGCCAGAACCATGATGGTGACAAAAAAGAGGCTTTCATCAGGTTTGACAATGTGTCGGATACGATGAATTTCGACATTACGCCAGGAATCCAATTCAAGGTGGCGTCATGTGAGGTGAATGTGGGTTTTGAAATGCTCTTCCATTCAAAATATTACACGGACATCAATTCTTCAAGCGATTTTGAATGGCGAGTTCCCTTCAGCGCGAAAATCAAGTTCTAAAAAAACGGAGGATAAAAATGAAATTAAATAAATTGCTTTCAGTATTTGCTGTTTCGTCACTTGCCATGGCCAGCCTCTCTGCTTTCGATGCCAAGGCAAAGGTCACTATGGAAGGAAGCCTTTTCAGGGAGACAAAAGAGTCTGGAGAAGACGCAAAATATGAGCTTTTCGCTTTGGATGCCGTTGAGGACCACAGTAAGAACGGCGTTGAGATTGATGTTGACGCAGGCCCGGCCGGCGCTCACTTCGAGCTTTTCTACGAGCTTAAAGGCGGCTCAAAGGCTGAGGACGGCTGGACAGCCAACGCTCGAAACACTTACATCTGGTTCAAGCCTGTTGATCAAGTGCAGCTCCGTCTGGGTTATGTCGGTCACAAGGATTTCTTTGTTGAGCGAATTGATGATGAAAAGGTCGGAAACCCCTTCTCTTATGAGTACAGAAAATATTACCTGGATAAGGCAAGCAGAAACGAGTATTACATTCCCTACTATATTACAAATGCTGATGTCGATGAATTCGGATTTGGCATGGATGTTTTTCCAATCGAGAATCTTCGCTTGACTGGCGCTATTGCTCCTGGAGTCGGAAACGCAGGAATCACGAAAGATGACGGCACGAATTACGCCCCCTGGGGTTTAACCGCAAGCTATGCGATGGACGCTCTGAAATTTCAGGCAGCCTACCGGGACAACGGAAAGAAAAACTGGAAGGTAATCCGCCTTGGAGCCGGTTACGAGAGCGAGAATGTTTATGCCTTCGTTCAGCCTGTATTCGGCATTGATTACATCACCACAAAGAGCAAATACGAGATGAACGGTTTCTGTCTCGACCTTTACGGCGAGTACAAGATGGACGCACTCAAATTCACAGGCCATCTTCCAGTTACATTCAGAACGACTGGCAAAAAAGACGACCCGAAATACATGGAGTTCCTTGGCAAGGTTGAGTACAACACGGGAATGCACGGTCTTTTGGATGATGTGACTCCTTACTTCCTCTTGCGAAACATGGATCATACGGTATTGACCCTCAATGATAAGGCTGGAGACAACTTTGCCCTTACCATGCAGGGTGGTGTGGCCTTCAAGGTTGCGGATGCAAAAATTGATGTTGGCGTAAGGATTGACATTCACAACAAACTTGACACTTCTGCCCGCACTACCTGGTCAATTCCTTTCAAGGCGAAGATTGAATTCTAACATTAAATTTGTAAATAAAAGGCTTATCAAAAAAGGAGGAAAATATGAAAAAGATTTTGAGAAAGATTCTGGCTGTTTCTGCCAGTCTGCTTTTGCTTAGCTCGTTCGTCTCTTGTGGAGAAGGCGAGGATGATGATGACAAGTCTGGGCCAGTAGTCCCGGGCGGTAGCACAGGTGGCGGCGGAAACGGAGGAACTTCTGGCGCTGACTTGTGGAAGGATGCAGAGATGCTTGATGAATTGGCTAATACCAATACCGAAGGAGAGAATGGTTGGGGTGCAATAAATATCTCTGCTGATATTGCGCAAAGACTTCAGGTTGGTTCAAAAGTTATTTTCGAACTTGAAGAAAATGCAGGCTATACAAAGTTCCGTATTACAAGAGGTTGGACTAAGATTGGTAATGGTAAGATTGGCGACCCTAATTCTACTACTCCATATTATAAACTTGATGGAACAAAAATCAAAGCAAATGAAATGACGGACAACCCAGAGACTTGGGAAAATGATGCAAGCGAACCAGGTACTTATTACTTTGTTGTAGATGCCGCAAACCTTGAGGCTTTGCAGGGCGGATTTGATATCGTCGGCTGCTTCAAGTGTGTAAAGATTGGTATTACGAATCTTGCGGCAAAACCTGCTGAAGATCCGATTCCGGAAGGAACTGTAAAAACTATTAAACTTGAAAAGAATGTTTATGCAGAAAATCCAGAGTCACAGGTCAAAGTCGCTCTTGATTTCAATAAAGTTAAGGTCGGTGACAAGGTAACCCTCAAAATGAAGGGTAAAGCAAGCAAAGCTTTCAAAGGTGAATTCTTTATTGTCGATACAACCGAGGAGGCAAGCTGGTGGGGCGAATTGGCCGCTAAATATCCTGCTGATGAAACAGAGGGGGTAAAGAATCCTCTTGATGTTCCTGTTGATTTTGACATTGAGCATGAATTTGAAATTAACCATGCACAGTGGGGAAGTGGAAACACAGCTTGTATGCTGGCAATCAATGCTGTTGACGGAGATGATACTGTCAAAATGCATTGTACAGAATACAGCGTCACACTTACAAAAGGTGAAGGCTGGAATAGTCAGGAAGAAGAGCCGGAGACACCACCGGCATCTACGGTACCAACTGCTCTTTCAGGCATAACAATTCCAGAGGGTGCAACTGTTCTCTATAAAGCCTCTGACGCAGCAAATTCTGTTTTCAAAGATGCTGAAATTCAGACTTGGTGGGATAACAAAGGAGCTTTGGCATTCAAAATCGAATATACTAAGATTGGTGACACTGAAGGTGTAGTCAAGGTTACTAGCGAAGCAGGCTCTTGCGGAGCATTTGCACTTGGCGAAGGAAAGACAGTATCAATACCAGCAGGTCAAAAGTTGGTCATTTCGGTTTACACAGCGAATGGCGTTATATTCAAACCTGTTGCTCCAGATAAAGAATTTAGCGTAACAGGAAAAGCAGACTGGCAGTTGTTTGAGGTTTCTTATACAGAGGCAGCAGAGCTTAAACAGTTGGGTATCGTCGGAAATGGAAAGAGCGGAAATTCTGAGCACTACATTGATGCTGTTTACCTTGTTGAAGATGATAATGCAGGCGGAAATACTGGCTCGGATCCTGTTGCTCCACCGGCAGCTACGGCTGATTACAGTGCAAAGAATCTTGATGTAACAACGGTTACTAATACATACTCTGAATCACATCATGGTATTCAAGCAAAAATGACCGTCAGAACCGGTGACAATCTCAAAGGCCTTGCCGCTGGGGACAAGTTCACTGTAGTCATGAAGGGAACTTCAACAAAGGCTTTCGTTCCACAGGTTTATTTCATGGATAATACAGCCGCTGGAGCTTACACAAACTTGGGAGAATGGGGTGACACGATAAATATCACTACAGATGCCTTCGAGGTGACAAAAGAAATTACCTTGAAAAAAGCTCCTTCATCAGATGATGCAGATGCATTTATGTTTGTCATTGATTATGATGAGAAAGGGGCAAGCGCAGACATTGAGAACGCAACAATCACATTCTCAGAATTCAAAATCACAAAGAAAGTAAGCGAATAAACAAAAATTGCCGGAATCCGCATCGTTTGCAAAAACTATGCCTTCCCGACAAATCAAAAAAGCCTAGCCTTTGCACCCACTGGCAAGCAATCTAACCTCAAAGCCGGTGGGTGTTTTTTTTTGTGTGTGGGTAAAGTTATGAATTGCTTGTTACGGTGGCGGGAGAAAGCTCTTCTTTAAGCGCAAGCACCTGCTCCAGTGGCAGAGAACAACCTTTCGCGACAGTCTCAATGGCGACACCAAGTTTAAGAAAGTTCTTTGCGTTTTCAAGTTTTGCGTCGCGGGCTCCTTCAGCTCTTCTGTGGCGGTCATACGCTTCCTGGTCAAATTCTGTCAAAATATCTCCCATAATCGCACCTCGCTGTTCCTTGAAAAATCCGTCTAGAAATTTGCTGCTGATTGCAAAATCCACCGCTTCGTTCACTGCCTCGGATAAGGACAAATTGTTTTTTAGATTTTCCTTTACCCGGTTAACGAACACACAATAATGATACAACGACTCGCACTTTTTTTGAAGTTCTTCGTTATGATTTTTATTGATATTGATTACTGTGGCGGTCCACTCGAACTCGCCGGAATCATCTGGAATTTCGAACGCATCTGAAAGCTTATATTTTACGATATCCTCCTGTTCTTCATTTCCGTTATAAAACACAATGAACCGTGGTGACGGAATTTTTACGAGAGTTTTTCCGTAAATGTCGGCATCGTGCTTCTCGATTTCCTTTTGATAAAGTTTTGAAAAATACATCAGCCCCCGTAACAATCTATACTGTTGTTTGAAAGAAATGCGCCACATGGATGTGGCGTTAGGGGGAGGAGAGAATTTTTGGTACAAAAATTCTCGTACGAATCAAAAATTACAGGATGTAATTTTTGTTCGATACATCTTCAAGCGTCGTAATCTCCAAGAGAGATGTGTCCGTGTAATTTTTGCCAGTCAGTGCATTGTAGAGTGATAAAAGCCATCGTTTGCTGCGCTCATCCTTTCCGCTGTAAATCGTTCGGAATAGCGTGTCCTTGTAAATTCTTTTCGGTCTTCTTGCCATAATTTTCTCCTGTGTGTTTCATTTCGAAGAAAGTCTTTTCACTTTTTTCTGTATATTTATTGGTTTTAAAAATGCAATTTCGGCAACAATGGGCGAAAATTCTTTGAAAAAAGTGATAATCTTAAAAATAACGTTATATAAACTGAAAATAAAATCGATTGTTTACACTTTTGGAAGTCCGAGAAGTTTGACTGAGGATCATGCCCAGCCGTTTCAAAATGTGTTCAATTTTGTCTTTGGTGCTGATGTTGTAACTTATGTTGCGCCTTATTTCCCAGTTTCAGGATACACTTCCGAGAAAGAATCTATTGAATGGTTTTTTGGTCTGCTCAAAGCAAAAGGGGCTGACAGCGCTGGTGATTACAGTTTCCAGACTCGGGAACTTTTTGCAACGACAATTCAACCTCATATCGCTCTTGTCTTATCCAAAATACTTGAATGGCTTATGGTAGAGGATTTTTTTATGCCGAATTTTATGCCGGAAAGTTTCTGCTCCATTTTGATATTTTCTGCAAAAAATCGATAGAGTTATGGCGAATCTCATTTAAAATTAGACTATAAAACTGAAAAAGTGAGGAATAATATGAAGATGGCTAAAATTTTGCTTGCTTCTTCTCTGGCATTTGCTGCTGCCACTGCCTTTGCTCAGGGAAAACCATCCGAGTACACTGAAAAAGACTTGGTTTGGCAGGAAGACTTCAACGGAAAGAAGCTCAATACAAAGGACTGGAACTATGAATTCCATGAGCCGGGCTGGGTCAATGCGGAACTTCAGCGTTATGATGACTCAAAGAAAAACACTTATCTGAAAGACGGCTGTCTCGTAATTCAGGCTATAAAAGAAGAAAAGAAAGACGGAACCGTGCATTATTCTTCAGGCCGAATCAATACTCAGGGAAAACATGCTTACACTTACGGCCGTTTTGAAGCCCGTCTTCGAGTTCCAAAAGGAAAGGGATTTTTGCCTGCCTTCTGGATGATGCCCGATGACGAGAGCTATTACGGTCAGTGGCCGAAATGTGGCGAGATTGACATCATGGAGGTTCTTGGTGACGATGTGACGAAACTGTACGGAACCCTCCACTTTGGTGAGCCACATGCCATGGTTCAGGGAACGCAAACCCTTGCAAGCGGTAATTTTGCCGATGAATTCCACACTTTTGCAGTTGAGTGGGAGCCTGGTGAAATCCGCTGGTATTGCGACGGTGTAAATTACAAGACTGCAAATGACTGGTTTACAAAGAGACCTGGTTTTGCCGAGCAGAGCTATCCGGCACCTTTTGACCAGCCTTTCTATGTGATTCTCAATGTTGCGGTTGGCGGCTCTTGGGTCGGATATCCAGATGATACTACTGATTTTGACCCTAAAAAAGATGATGCCAAAATGTATGTGGATTATGTCAAAATCTACCAGAAAAAAGAATACAATGAGGATGTTGACAAGCCGGCTAAGGCTCCTGTCGTTGCAAAAACTGACGCTTCAGGCAACATGGTTTCTCAGAGAAAAGATGCCTGGGAATTCCTTACGGCTGGCGGCGGAGCTGGTTCTGTAGACACGGACGGCAGCAATCACACTATTAAGTCAAGCAATGCCGGCTCACTTGAATATTCAGTTCAGTATGTTCAGGCAAAAGTTCCGCTCAATCAGGGCTACACCTACCGTTATTCATTTGACGCTTCTGCTGATGAGGAGCGCACGATGATTACCGGCATTTCAGCTCCAAACAACAGCTATGAGAGGCGTTTCGGAGATGTAAAGGTCAAACTTACTCCCAAAAAACAGCATTTCAGCTATGAATTCAATATGATGGCTGATTCTGATCCCGAATGTCGAATTGAGTACAACTGTGGTGCCCAGGGCTCAACGGCCGCAATCCATATCTCAAATGTGCGACTGGAAAAAATCGGCGAAATTGATTTGAGCATGGGAAAAAACTGCCTCCCGGACGGAAACTACATTATGAACGGTCAGTTTCAGGAAGGAAAGGCTCGTTTGGGTAGCTGGGAAATCGACAACAAGGCAGGCGCTGAAATTTCAGTCACTAAAGACAGGGCAAGAATGTTGAAGATTGTTTCACCAAAGAAAGCAAAGCCTGAGGATGTCACTATCAGACAGACTGGAATCAAGCTTGAGAAAGGAATGCACTATGTCGTGAAGTTTGACGGCTATTCAACAAAAACGACTTTCGTGAATTTGAAATACGGTGACATTGAGCAGAAAGTCCGCCTCATGCCTGGCAAGACCGACCCAAAAACAAAGGCCGTTATTCCTGGTCACTTTGAATGGGCATACACCCCGGATTCTGATAAGGAAATTGACTTTGCCCTTATGGTTGGAAGCGATGGGGCTACAATTTTCGTTGATAACATTTTCGTAAAAGAAAACAAAGTCGTAATGAACGGAGACTTTGAGCGGGATATGACTGGCTGGGAACTTTATGCCCATCAGAATGCCAGCGCCTCATGTCAGGTTACCGGCGATAAGAACAAAAAAGCAGTTGAGGTTCAGATTGACAACACGGGCAACCTGGACTGGATGATTCAGCTCAAACAGAACGGCTGTCTGCTGGAAAAAGGCAAGGCCTACAAAATCAGCCTGAAAGCTAAGTCAACCCTCGAAAGGACAATCATGCTGGCCCTGCAGCGAGACGGCTCAAAGGACGACAACTGGTATCCTTATTCAAACACCCTGAAATTCCCCGTTGGTCCTGAAATGAAGGATTACAGCTGGAACTTCTCAATGGGTATGGACAGCGACCCCAATGTTATCTTTACGATTTCAATGGGAGCCGTCTCTGACAAAATCATCACGCAGAGCCATACCATCACGATTGACTCGATTGTCGTTGAGGAAGTTCAGAAAAAATAACATTGCCTCTTCTTGATTGAAATGGCGATAATTTCTGCAAGCTCCGTCAGTCAGTGCCTGATACATTTGACCGGCGGAGCTTTTTTTGAATGTCAATCTAAAGGAACTGAAGTGAAACGACTTTTACTGATTATGCTCTCCGTGCTCATACTTTCATCTTGTGGCAATGGTGAGGAAGACGATGAAATGGAGAATGATTTTAATGGAGCGGCGCTTATCTCTTCGCTCTCGAACGGCTGGAATCTCGGCAACACACTGGATGCAAACTCTACAGGCGACAAGTCGAACAAAGGTCTTTCCACCGAGAAAAGCTGGGGAATGCCTGAGACAAGCCAGGCCATGATAAGGGCTGTGGCCGAAAGAGGATTTAAGTCAATCCGGCTTCCTGTAAGTTGGCATAACCACATCACGGAAGGCACGAATTACACGATTGATTCTGCCTGGATGGCCCGGGTAAAGACTGTCGTTGACTGGTCTTTAGAGGCCGGGCTTAAAGTCATCATCAACATTCACCATGATAATCTCAGCGAAAGCCAGATGACCTCGACCTACGGCTTTTGTGTCCCGGCTAGTTCGTCTTCACAGTTGAAAATTACTTCTCTTAATTATATTAGAGCTGTTTGGAGACAGGTCGCAGAGGCTTTCAGAGAATATGACGAAAGGCTTGTCTTTGAGCTTTTGAACGAGCCACGAGCGGTCGGAACAGCCTACGAATGGAACGGAAGCGGAGCAAATGTCGGGAATGCAAATAAAATCATCATGGACTACGAAAAAGCTGCCCTTGATGAAATCCGCAAAAGCGGAGGCAAAAACGCTACCCGCTATGTGATGGTTCCTCCTTATGCCGCAAGCCCCAGCATGACGGAAGGCTGGGCGCTCCCAAGTGACAGCGCAAGTGGAAAGCTGATTGTTTCCCTTCATGCCTACACGCCTTATGAGTTCTGCATGAAGGACATGTCCGTTACATCATTCGGCTTGTCGCAAAGAGGTTCAATTGACTGGCTTTTTTCTTCAATCAGCTCGGCTTATACCTCAAAAGGAATCCGGGTCGTAATCGGGGAGGCCAGTGCCAGCGACAAGGGCAACACTACCGAGCGAAAAAAGTGGGCCGAATATTACTTTGGAAAAGCCAAAGCCTTGGGTATTCCTGTTTTCCTCTGGGATAATATGGCGACGACGCTTGATAATCAAAGAAGCAATGACCCTGGGGAGCGCCACGGCTACTTTAATAGAAATAATTTGAGCTGGTACTTCCCTGAAATAATCAGTGTAATCACCAGGTAACTTTATGTAAAAGCCCTAAATGGTGAAGGCTGCCATTGCCGTTCCCCGAGTGATGTCGGCTTCGTCAGCTAAGATTTCGTAGTGCAGGTCTTTTCCCTGAAGAATGAGCTCAAGGTATTCCTTTGTGCGGTCAATGACCTTGTAGGTCTTGAAGAAGCTCGTTCCGTTACAGGCCACGCAGACCGGTTTTTCTGGCTCTTTTCCTTCCCCGCACTGAAGAATGCAGGCGGCGAGTACACATGCGGCTAGTTGAGCCATACGGTTTACAAGGGCATCAAAAATTTCAAATAGAGTTTCCATGTCTTCTTCTGTCGCTCCTTTGAAATTGTCGTTTTTTTCGCCATTCTGGTAATTCTGGAGGAAGAGGTTTACTTCAATGAGGGAAAGGGTGTCCTTGAGGGTGATTTCCTTGCTGAATTCATCGGAGAAAATGCCTTCTTTAGAGGCCATGTGAATTGTCTCCAGTGCCAGAGTTCCCATATAGGCTCCTGAACAGAGTTTTTCGTATGGGGCTGAGCCTGGCTTTACGCTTTTGTCATCGAGAAGAATGTCGAAGTCTGAGTTTTTGAAGCCGCCGAATTTTGCACTTTCACAGACCACGATTTGCTTTTTAAGCTCAAATTCTTTGCTTTCTGGCTGAAGGAAGGCCGCATTAAGCCCCGTTCCCAAAATAAAGCCTATGTAGGAAGAGTAATTTTTTTCGCTTACACCGGCCAAAAGGGCAGAAACTGTGTCGTTGAGCAGGATTATTTTTAAATCTTTGCTCCAGCCCTGTTCAGCCAAGGCTTTTTTCAGTTCCAGGCCTATATAGCTTCCGACGACTTGGGGTGCCTTCACTTCCTTAGAGAAATTCGTGAGGATTCCGTCATGATTTTCTGTAATGGTCATGGCATAGGAAAAACAGAAGCAGATTTCATTGCATTTGCCCTTGAATCTCTCGATGTTTTTTGCAATCTTGCCGAAGAATTCTGATTTAGTAAGCTCTCCTTCAGTTCCCGGCATTCTTGTTTTCTCGAAGTCGGAAACAGAAGCCTTGCCGTCTTTTGCGAATTTGACGAGGGAAGAGCGGAAATTCGTGCCGCCCGCATCAATTACGATGACTGTTTTTTCCCGAAGTTTGATGGAGCTTGGGTCTATGTAGGTTGGAATCATATCCTGGTAGGATTCTTTTCCCAGATAGCGGTTTATCATGTCATTGCGGATTGATTCCGTAAGTTCGCCTAAGTTCAAGTCAGTGTAGAAGCCGTGTTCATTCAAAAAGTTTTTGACAGTGTCTTTCATTTTTCCTACCTTGCCTTATTTTAAAAGAAACCCCGAAAAATTTCAATTTTTCGGGGTTGAATTACTTTGTTTTGCTTTCTATTCTTTTACCGCGCCAACTGAAACACCGCGGATGATATTTCTTGAAAGCAGAAGATAGACAATTACCAGAGGAATGATTGCCAGACAGATGAAAATGTAAACCTGTCCCATGTCAAATTTCTGATAATCTGCGCTACGAAGCTGGGCAATCAAAATTGGAATGGTCTTTTTTGCCTTGCTGTTGATGACGAGGGCTGGAATGAAGTAGTTGTTCCATGAGCCTACGAAGGCAAAAATTGCCTGAACTGCGATTGCCGGTTTCATAAGGGGAATTACGATTTTGTTGAATGTCAAAAATTCCGGGCAGCCGTCAATTCGAGCGGCCTCAACGATGGAATAGGAAAGGGAGGCCGTCATTGCCTGATACATATAGAAGAATACTACTGGCGAGGCAATGGCTGGAATGTAAAGGGCTGCGAGAGTGTCGATTAAGCCAATCCTGATGAGAAGCTGGATGAAACCAAGTGAAGAAACCTGGGTCGGAATCATCATAATCGCAAGAATTACCTTGAAAGCCGTGGTTCGGCCCTTGAAGCGGTACATGTAAATTCCGTAAGCAGTCATTGCAGAGAAGTATGTGCAGAGCAGTGCCGACATACATGAAACGAAAACGCTGTTGAACAAGGCCTTTACGACCGGAATGTTTGGGTTAGAAAGCAGCTTGCCAAGGTTCTCGAATAAAAAAGTACCGAAAAGGACAGAGAATCCCTTTTGAATTTGGGCATGGCTTCGCGTTGAGTTTACGAGAAGGACAAAAAATGGAAAAAGCGAAGCGACTGTGATGATGAAAAGACAGACATAGCAGAACTGCCTTCTTAGGAATGTGAATTTTGTGTCAATCATTTTGCGCCTCCTGTGCTTTCCTTGATTTGCGACTTAGCTTTTGGCTTTGAGTGAGTGTGAGTGTGGCCGCCGGTCATATTCTGGTATTTCTTCATTGTCATCGAGTAGATGCTGAAGCTGAATACGCTGGTAATTGCAAAAGTGATTACTGAAACTGCTCCAGCCATACCGTAGTTCTTGTTGGTTAAGTGCTTGTTCAAGTACATAATCAGCGTCATGCTGGTTCGGTTGGGGTTTCCTTCACCATTGGTCAAAATTTGAGGCACATCAAACATCTGAATACCGCCGATAAGGCTTGTAATCAAGACATAAATGAAAATCGGCATGAGCATTGGCATTGTGATTCGGGCGAAAATCTGGAAAGGATTTGCACCGTCGATTTTAGCAGCTTCAAAGATGCTGTCATCGATGCTCATAATTCCTGCCATAAGCAAGATTGTGGTGTTTCCATACCACATAAGGAAGTTCATTGTTGCAACGAGTCCCCGTGTCCAGGCTTGAGAGCTGAGGAAGCGGATTCTTTCTTCGGCAAAACCAATTTTCATAAGAATGCTGTTTGCCGGGCCATTGTCAGAGAAAATCGTAAAGAAAAGCATTGCGAATGCAGAAGCCATAATCAGGTTCGGCATGTAAATTACCGTTTTGAAGAATTGCTGTGCCTTAATCTTTAGCTCTGAGCTGGTAAACCAGACAGACAGCAGGAGGGAAATGGCAATCTGCGGAATAAAACCTGCCATCCAGATGATGAAGGTGTTTCCGATGTAGCGGAGAATATCGCTTTTGAATACGGCGATAAAATTGGCAAAACCGACGAATCTCGGGCCAATCTGCTGAAGTCCATCGCGGTAGTTTTCAAAAAGACTGTTAGTGAAGGTTGAAATAAGAGGAATTAATGAGAAAATCGTAAAAATAATAAAGAATGGTGCGATGAAAAAATAGCCCCAGTGGTTGAAGTCAAAGCTCTTTCGCTTTTTTAAGCTTTTTGTTTCATTCTTTTCAGCCATGGCAGATTCCTTTTTTGTAGTAGTTTGGGTTAAATTCCCGCAGCGGCCTTTAGACTGCCACGGGAAATTCGTTTTATTTACTCAATCTCGGGTAAAGTTCAAGAACAGCCGTGTAGAAATTGTTCCATGCGGCTTCAAGGGTTACTTTTCCGTCGAAGTAGTCTTTCATTGAAGACTGAATTTTTTCAGACATACCGAGGTCGTACATGCTGACGCTGCTCTTGTCGATGCTGGCGGCAGATTCCAGGAAGAATTTGATGTGGTTCTGACCGCCCAGGAATGGATTCTGGTAAGAGCTGTTGGCGACTGCTTCCATTGCAGGGATGTTGTTTGTAAAGTCACCAGATTTCTCGGCGATTTCGGTCATAAGTTTAGCATCGCAAGTGAGTGTCTTGAGGAGGTCGCGGATAATGTCAACATTGTCGCTGCCTCTTGCTCCACAAATCCAGGTGCCGCCCCAGCAGAAGCCCTGAGGACCCTTGCAGAATGCCCAGTCGCCGTAAGAGCCGTTTCCTTCTGCTCGTGGAAGATTCTGGTCGTCGAGCGAGCTTGGTGCCATAATGAAGTCGATGAACCATGCCGGGCCGAAATATCCGAAGACTTTTCCTTTTTTGCCCATGCCCTGGGTGCTTTCCGGTGACCAAAGACTAGCCTTGTTGTTGTAGCCTGCGACTGTATATTCTTTTGTCTGCTTAATCCAGGCTTCAATCTGAGGATCAATCATGATTTTTCCGTCTTTTACCCATGGAGTTTTCATGTTGTCGCTGAATACACGGAAGGCATCGTCATAGCCAGAGAGCATGAAATAGCCCTTCTTTTTTGCTTTCTTTGCAACTTCATCAAATTTCGTCCAGTCTGAGAGGGCTTTTCCAACTTCCTCAGGGTCATCTGTTCCGAGAACATCAATGGCGATAGAGCGCCTGTAGATGAAACCGCCCGGACAAGCCTGCCAGGTCAAACCTTTGAGATTTCCCTTGCTGTCTGTCATAATGTCCTGAGTGTATTTGTACTGGTCTTTGATGTCTTCTTTTGTGATTCCGATGTCCTTGATTACATCCAGGGTGTAGTCTGTGTTGACATATTTTAAAGCATAATCTGACTCAACGAGGAAGATATCGACTTTTTCATCTGCGTCAACTTCGTTCTGGCGCAAGAGGGCTTCGTCCAGCTTGTTCTGGTAGGCTCCTTCCTGACCTGGCGTGATAATCCAGTTGACTTTCACATCAGCCGGGAGCTTTGATGCAAAATAAGTGTTGAATCTGTCCTGGAATTCCTCGTTCCAGACATAGATGTTGAGAACTTTTCCTGATTCAGCAACCTTGTTTTTTTCATTGCAGCCGATGAGGGAGAGCAAAGCAGTAACGGCAAGTGCCGCCGAAAGTATTTTTTTCATAGTTTCCTCCTAATTTTCATACTATGTCTAAAGTCTAAGGTCAGAAAGTGTCAAAAAATACCAAAAATTTGGAAAAAATGACAATATTATAAATAATTTTCTCTGCAATTTTGTTATGATTTGGTGTATACTTTGAAGCGAGGTTTTTATGGAAATTCAGAATGAGCTTGCTAAGGTTGAATTCAAGAATCGAGAATATCTTATAAATCATATTTCCTATGACAGGGAAATGGCGTTTTACCAGAGCATAGGTAACGGCGACATGGAAGAAATGAAGCGCCTTTTTATGCCCCTCAATGTCGAGGGCTTTGGAAAGCTCAGCGACAATCCACTCCGAAATTTAAAATATCATCTTATTATTACTGTGGCAATGATTACCCGCTATGTCATCGAGGCTGGGCTTGAAATGGAGGCGGCCTACAATCTCAGCGACATTTATATTCAGAAGGTGGATTTGTGCCGGGACGAAGAAAGCGTCCGTAAAATTCATGCGGAGCTCTGCGAGGCCTATGTAAAGCGAATGCAGGCCTGTAAAAAGCGTAAGCTCTATTCTAAGCCTGTTTCCCAGTGCATCGACTTCATTTACGACAACCTGCACGACAAAATAACGCTCGATGACCTTGCAAAGGCAGCATGCGTGAGCACTTCGTACATTTCAAAGCTCTTCCATTCAGAAGTTGGGGTCACGATTGCCCAATACATCCAGAAAAAGCGGGTTGAGGCGGCGAAAAATCTTTTGGTCTTCACTGAATATTCTGTCAGCGACATCTCGAATTACCTGCAGTTCAGCACGGAAAGTTATTTCATCAGCGTTTTCCGAAAATTCACCGGAGTTACGCCCAAAAAATATCGGGAAGTCCATTACCGCTCAAATCTTCCACACAACAGCGAGGAGGAGTAGCAAAAAAGGCTGGCCAGAAAAGTCACTTGATAATGCGTATAAATTCTTTGCTTATTCTTAAAAAATGCCTTATAATGCTTTTATAACAAAATTTATTTTTGGTGGTGCTTTATGTTTGCTAAAGAGTCTCGCAGGATACCGCTTTATATTTTTTTTGCTTTTTTTCTGGTATCTGTTACTGTGCTCTCTTTCATCACCTTTGAGCGGGCAGTCAATAGGAATGTATCCGAAAGCTCAACAAACTTCCTTAAAGAAATAGCCTCCCTCTATGCCGGTACTTTTCAAGTCAAGCTGAATGACCAGCTTTTCATGCTCGAGTCCCAGGCCCGCTACTTCGATGATGTTGACATGGACGATTACAATGTCGTCAAGCAAACAATCATGTCAACGAAAGGTGTCGGAGAGTTCAAGCGGATTGCCGTTGCAAATACCAGCGGCATGACAATCAACTACGACGGAAAATCTTCGGGCAACATCTTAATGAAGGACTATTTCAAAAAGGCCATGAAGGGAAAAGCCCAGATTTCATCAAACATCTCCACCGATGAGGACGGGGAGCAGGTTCTTACACTGGCGGTTCCTATTATCAAAAACGAAAAGGTCGCTGGCGTAATCACGGGAACTTTTGCCTATTCTATTCTCGACAACATCTTTTCAGTTGACACTTTCGGTGGCGAGGGATATTCATTCATTATCGACAAGGAAGGTCAGATTCTCATTGGCAGCAAAAGCCCCAACCGGCTCTGCTTCGTGGAAAACTGGTTCGATTTCTTTCATAAAAACAAGGCCATCAGCACACACGATTTGAGCGTCATTTATTCTGAAATGCAGTCCAATCGCACGGGAATCATTAACTATTCAGTGAATGAAGCGCACCGCATCGTCGTTTATACGCCGGTCGGTCTCAATGACTGGTATGTTCTTTCCGTCGTCACGGCAGATTACATTCTTTCTCAGCAGACTAAAATCACCAAGATAACCATTACTTTGATTGTGGTCATGCTTCTTGTCTTCACCATAATCACCATTTTCCTCACCAGGCTCATTCAGCAAAAGGCAAAGATTGAGAAGGACAATTCCCGATATGCAATCACTTCAGAAAATACCCAGACTCTCATTTTTGAATTTGACTACGAAAAGCAGGTCGTGGAATTCACTGGAAATTCTCAGTTCGTCTTCGGTGAAAATATAAAGCAGGTTTCAGTCGATAATTTTGACATCATTTCCTCAAGAATACATGAATCCGAAAGAAATTTGATTGCCGATATTCGTGCTTTCAGGGAGCAGGGGGGCACAAATTACACTACGGAGCTTCGTTTTGCAAATGCGAACGGCGGCTATTCCTGGTTCAAGCTTTCTGGAACGATCATTTTCGACAGGGACGGCAAAACTCCGATTAAATTCATTGGCAACCTGGTCAACGTTAACTCTCAGGTTTTGCATGAGCAGGAGCTTAAAGCCCAGGCCGAAACAGACCTCCTTTCAGGTCTTCTCAACAAAATCTACATGGAAAAGAATATCTCGAAATTCATTTCTGAGAACAAGCAGTCAGCTTTCGGCGCTTTCTTCATAATCGATTTGGATAACTTCAAGCAGGTAAATGACAAGTTGGGTCACACTTACGGAGATCAGGCGATTTGTGACACTGCCAATAAGCTCACCCTCGTATTCTCCGAAAAAGACTTCATCGGTCGAATCGGCGGTGATGAATTCTGTGTCTTCCTCTGCCTTAAATCCACAAACAAGAATCCTCTGGGAGTCGTAGAAAACAAGGCCAGCATCCTTAAGAAAATCCTTGCAGAGGACTACACCAATGGCGAAACCTCCGTTCATGTTACGCCAAGCATCGGAATTTCTTTGTTCCCGAAACATTCATCTTCTTACAAGGAATTATTCACCAAAGCTGATTCGGCCTTGTATCATGTCAAGAACAACGGAAAAAACAATTTCATAATATATGATGACAGCATGAAAGGTGCTGGGGAGTCGGTGTATGAATAAATCAAAAATCATTCTTTTGGGGCTTGCTTCTGCACTTCTTTTTTCATCTTGCAACAAGAAAAAAGAAGTTCAGCCAGTTGAGAAAAATGCGGAAAATTCTGAAGTCACTACGGCGACTATTTCTCTGGGATTTTCTACCAACATGGAAGATCCTCGTGGAGTCGCCTCTCTTCTTTTTAAGGAAGAGGTGGAGAAGAATTCCAATGGCCGGATTAAAATCGACATTCATCCAAACGGAGATTTGGGCGGTGACGGTCAGCTGATTGAGGGGGTCATCAACGGTAAGGTTGACATGACGGTTTCTAGCGCAGGCAATTTTGCTGTTTATGCGACAAAGCTCGGAATTTCTGCCATGCCTTTCCTTTTCTCTGATTTTGATGATGCCTGGGCTTTTATGGACGGCTTGCTCGTAAAAGAAGTGAACAAAACCCTGGAGGAATTCGGAATCGTTGTTCTCTCGCACTTTGATAATGGCTTCCGCTGCGTTACAACGACAAAGAGGCCGGTAAAATCTGTGGATGACATGAAAGGACTTAATATCCGTACTCCGCCAAACCAGATTGTAATGGAAACAATGTCTGCCCTGGGAGCCACGCCGAAGCCCTATGCCTTTAACGAGCTTAAAAAAGCGTTGAGGGAAGGTCTTTTTGATTCTCAGGAAAATCCAATTCCCGTAATCTACAACTCCAAACTTTACGAGGAGCAGAAATATCTTGCAATCACCAATCACAGCTACGATGCCATGCCACTTGTAATCCGAAAAGAACTGTGGGATGTTTTCTCGGATGGTGACAGGACGATTATCCTTGCGGCCGCAAAAAAGGCTCAGGAACTGGATCGTAAGCTTGTAAAAGAACAGACTGATTCCTATGTCGGAAAGCTCAAGGAAGCCGGAATGACGATAACAAATCCTGATCTCAAAGCATTCCAGAAAGCGACAAGCGGAGTAATGGGCGTTTTCAATGATATTTACGGAGAGGAGCTTTTGGCCAAGCTAAAGGCTGCGACAGCCAAATAATAAAAGTAGAGGGCTTTGACTTTAACCATTTCTGGCAGTGCAAAACCCTCCATTCACCCTTATTTAATTCCTATTGAAATTTCTTCGATTTCGCCGCTTCGCTCAAAAAGGAGGTGGCTTTCTTTTTCTGGCAGGCAGTTGCTTTCAAAAATGAGTTTTTCTCCCTTTTTGAGGCATACTTTCATGGCTTCTTCCTGTTTCAGGTCATAAATGACTTTAGTTCCGCACCAGGTAAATGAGATTTTTCCGTTGTCGTCAAAATCTTTCTTTTCCAGGTAAATCGGATTAAAACAGGCCTTTCCATCGTCGATGTCCAGTCCAAGTTCCATGTAACGGGCGATGATTTCTTCTTTTACCTGCCCTGTCATGCCCGGCTGCTTCGCTCCCTGCCTGAATGGTGTGTGAGAGTAGGGGTCATAGGGGAAAGCTCCGTATTCCATCGGGCTTTTGCTGCTTCCAAGTCCTTTTTTTACATCTTTGTAGAAGGCGATGAGCGGGTCTTTTCCGTTCACTATGTTTTCCTGAGCGGCAAGAAGGAGCTTTGACACCATGTGCCAGTAGATACAGCCCAAACCTTCGTAGGCGTAGAAAGTTCCTGAACGGCCGGTAAAGCTCAGATGATGGAAAGTCTTTTCGTAAAGGCTCAGCAGAAGCTCTTCCTCTTTTTGGCTGGGTTTTTCTTCATCTGAGAGGCTGGAAATTTTCTCCTTTATGCAGTCAGCGTTACGGAAGTCAGAGTTGAAATGCCAGATGCCATTTATGTCTTTAATGAGGAAGGCGTCATCAGTTTTTTTCGCAAAGTCTTCCAGTCCCAGCAAATCCTCGTCTTTCAGGCAGTTTTTCTCAGTGAAATTTGGGAGAATAGAATTTGGATAGAGCATGTATGAGTGCTGGTTTTCTTCAAACATGTCGCTGTTCCTGAGTTTTTCCGTGAGCTTAAGCTTCTCATTTTTTGAGAGAACATTGCAGCTAAGAATTGCTACCTGGCCTTCAAGCATGAGCTTGAGGGGAAGTATTTTGACGGAATCTCCTGTAATCACGACTGAATTGTAGGAATGGAAAAGGCCGTCTTCCCTTTGATTTGCTTCGATTGAGGCCTTGATGGATTTTTCAAAAGTCTTGAGAATCTGCAGCATTTTTTTTGCCGAGACGGACTCATATTTATCATCAAAACCTTTTTCATAAAGGAGTTTTCTTTCATTTTCAAAAAGAATCTCTGTGGCATCAAGGAAGGCCTTGCGTGCTTTTTCATCCGGCTGCTTTTCGCCTTTTTCATTGAAGTTCTTATAAATTTCGGCTGCTTTTTGAAGGGTCTGGCTTACGGTTTTGTTTATAATGAATGTGCCGTTTTCGCTGTCAAAGATTTTTATGAGGAAATTTAACATTCTTTCCAGATAGCACATGGTGACGACGGAAGTTCCCCAGCCTGCCAGGGCATTGTTTGCATCGTTCCATTCTGGCCGCTGAGTGTTCATCCAGATTCCTGCCTGTGGAATATGGTTGAGGACTTTCGCCAGGATTAGCTGGGCAAGTTTCGTTGATAAAGTTGTCAGCTGCAAATTTTCGCCAGAATGAATGCAGCGGGCATCACTTCCGAAAGATTTCTCTTCTTCACGGATTTTCTTGTCAATTTCATAGTCAAATATGATTGAATTTCTTGGATTCTGCAAAATTTCCTGATAATTTTTGATTCGGTAGGGAATGTTTGCGGTGGAGAAAATCTTTTCGTTCAGGAGGGAGAGAAGCTGTTTTTTGTCGAATTTCCAGAGGAATTCCAGAATTTTTTGCAGGTAAATTACCTGATGGTCAAGCCAGTAGCCGAACTGTGCCCAGGGATTTCCCTCTTCAGGAACTTCCCAGTCCAAACTTTGCCTGGTGATTCGGTAGGGGTTGTAGCCTTCGACGGTCATTGTGTTTACAAAAACAGAGCAAATGTTGGCTGCATATTCTGGATAAGACCAGAGGAGGGCTTCCCAGTTCTGGAAAATGTCCCGCCAGTTTCCTTCGTAGTTGATTTTGTCACTTCCGTCTTTCGTCACAAGGTCGATGTTAAAACGATTCCAGGGGCGGCTTGGGTCTCCGTGCCTGCGCGAGAAGGTGATGGGCAGATATTCAAGGAAAAGACGCTTGAATTCTGGATTTTCGCTTTTGAAAATAAGCTCTTGCAGCTGGCTTCTGGAAATTTTTCCCTTGCTTTCAAGCTTTGCCCCTTTTACGAGGCTTTCAATTTCCGCCCCGGCCTTTTTGTTCCTGATTTTTGTAAAATCAACAAAGTCATTGAGGCGAATTTTTCCATCGTCGGCAAAAATTCCGCCCCTCATTATGTTGAACATGACATTGGTGCGGTGGTGAAGGTCTGCGATTTTGTTTCCTGAAGATTCGATTCCGTCCGCTTCGGCGATTTTAGATGTCAGGGCTTCGTCAGTTTTTTTTATGTCTTCGGCGAGCACTTTCCATGCGTTTTCCCTGTCTTCAATTTGTGCCCCCAGCCATGCGAATTTTGCCGCGTCATAGTCCGTATCAAAAACTTGTTCCCAACATTCGGCGCTCTTTCCCAGCAATTCGCTTTCATGCACGATGAAGCACTGGCCCCGCTTTCCGTTCAGCTCCTTTTTTTGGGCGAGGAGCAGGTCTGTTTTTGCCGAAAGGAAGAGGTCGATTGCATTTTCTGAAAGAATCAGCGGGTCTTTTGTCGTGAACCATGAGACATTTGTTTTTAGAGACTCGCTGGGTTCCGCTTTGTCAGTAACGATGGAAGAAAGGGTGAAAAGCGCGGTGTTTGACACAGGCTCAACTTCGGCTTTCTTGTAAGCATCCAGAAGAACGCTCTTTTCGTTTTGCAGGCTCGCGGTGCAAGAGGATGGCATGATATTGCGGCAGCCGTCGAGAATTTTCAGCGTCAGTTTTTTGTCGGTCAGGTTTTCAATGCGGCAGAGTTTTACCAGGCCAAATTTGGCGCTGGATGTCCAGCCGTAGCGGAAAGAAAGGCCCGCAAGCAGGTTCACTTCCTCAAACCAGATTTTGCTTCCGTTGAGGCTTTTGTAGATGTTCCTGCTGATGCCCATGGCTTCGTTATGGCGACTTGTTCCGGTTCCAAAAAGATTCTCAAATGGCTGCCAGACGATGCCTCTTTTCCCTTCGCTTTTGATTTTTATGATTGTCAGGGAGCCGGTCGTTCCTTTTGTATCTTGAATTTTGTCGCTTGTGTAATAGGGAAAAATGGCGTAATCACAGTTTTTTCGTCCTGCGCTGATTCCCCCTTGTGCCCAGAGAAAATTCCACACATCACTTGAGCTGGTGATTGTCATAAAAAAATCGTCCATCAAGTCAAAATTTTCAATTTTGTAGAATTCTTCGCCGTCCAAGAAGACAAAATTTCCTTCAACACTTTTTTTCATAGGAAGCCCCCG
>OCVV011323420.1_pt1 | contig 26160 bp, 17 predicted proteins | sample 1539721 | NCBI WGS metagenome assembly OCVV01 (sample SAMN02144230, study PRJEB22623) | gut metagenome | biome: sheep rumen | host: Ovis aries | place: New Zealand | reverse complement strand
CCGTAGGGGAAAGCGTGGGATGGGGTTCTGAACGCCCGGAAATTGAGCCTGTGGCTCAATTTCAGTGAAGAACGGGCTGGCAAGCCCTGGTTAGAGTCCCCGTCCCAGTACCTGTTCAGTCAATGACTGAACAGGTACAAATCAGAAGCACTTTTCTTTCCGTTCTTTCTTGCACCGTTCGATGTGGCCGCAGCGGTAGCAGAGCTCGTTGTCGCACAGGCCGTCCTTTTCAAAATAGGACAGGATGTTGTTCACCGTGGTTTCGGCGATGTTGTTCAAGGCCTCCTCCGTCAGGAAGGCCTGATGGGAGGTCACGATCACATTGGGCATGGAAATCAGGCGGGACAGCAGCTCGTCGTTCAGAATGTGGCCGGAGCGGTCCTCAAAGAAAATGTCCGCTTCCTCCTCGTACACGTCCAGGCAGGCGGCGCCGATCTTCCGGGCCTTGATGCCCTCCAGCAGGGCTTCGGTATCAATCAGCCCGCCCCGGGAGGTATTGACGATGACCACGCCCTTTTTCATCTTTTCGATGGCCGAGGCGCTGATCATGTGGCGCGTTTCGTCCGTCAGCGGACAGTGGAGGGAGATGACGTCGCTTCTGGCGAACAGCTCGTCCAGCGAAACGTACTCGATCCCGCTGTCCGGTGCGGGAAAGAGGTCATAGGCGATCACCTTCATGCCGAAGCCCCGGCAGATGTCGATGAAGATTCTGCCGATCTTGCCCGTGCCGATCACGCCCACTGTTTTTCCGTGAAAGTCAAACCCCGTCAGCCCGTTCAGGGAGAAATTGAACTCCCGCGTCCGGTTATAGGCCTTGTGGATGCGGCGCACGGAGGTCAGCAGCAGGGCGATGGCGTGCTCGGCCACGGCGTAGGGAGAATAGGCCGGAACGTGGACCACGTGGACCTTGCCGAAGGCCGCCTGCACATCCACGTTGTTATACCCAGCGGAGCGCAGGGCGACCAGGCGCACCCCAATCTCATACAGCCGTTCAATCACAGCGGCGTTCACCGTATCGTTGACAAACACGCAGACGGCGTCGCAGCCCTTCGCCAATTCCACCGTATCCTCGTTCAGCTTCGTCTCCAGGAACCTGAACTGCATATCGTACTCGCCGCCGTAGCGCTCAAAGGAAGGCCTGTCGTAGGCCTTCGCGTCAAAAAATGCAACCTTGATCATTGTCCGCCTCCCGCGTATTATTTCTCGTCCGGATGGTTTTCCAGCGCCTCATACAGCCGGATGAGGACGCCCTTTTCGTCTGGGATTCCTTCCCCTATAAAGCAGTTCCGATGAAGATACGGGGCCAGGGCGGCGCTGTCCGTCAGAAAGGTCGGCACCGTTTTGAGCACCGGCCCTTCCTCCCCGTCGGCAGACCAGCCGTTGTTCTCAATGTAGATACGGCAGGCAGCGCCGGTATGGTCCGTCCCCTCCAGCATGTAGCGGGCCTGCATGTGGCGCACGCCGCTGAGATTGACCCGCTGCACGTCCACGCCGCCCGGGCAGACCCGCCCCTGAAAGATCTCCCCCGCCGCCGTCCCGCCAAAGGGGATCATGAGGACGCCGCCTCCCGGCCCGGAGAGGCTGGAGATTTCGCTTCCGTCGATCTTTACCCGGATCTCCAGGATGAGCTTTTTTTCCATATGCTGTCCTCCCTTACCAGGCAGAAGAAATGCTGATGCAGCTGCCGGTCTTCCCCATGAGTATAGCCGAAAGACAGGCGGATTGCAAGCCGCCTGTCTTTCGGATTCATGAGTTGATCATTTCATGCACGCTTGGACCCAGGCGATAAAGTTCTCCGTGGAGGAGCCTGTACGTTCGGCCTGGGTGTGGCCCTGGCCCCAGACAGTTTCAAAGTCCACGCTGGTTTCCTCGCTGTATGCCGCGGCCGCCAGCGCCAGATCGATTTCCGTGCAAAGAGCGGTATCGCCCTGATTGATGCCGGTGCGGATGCGCCAGAAGGTGGCGGGTTCGCTGGTCTGATAGCCTTCATAAGCGGGAGAGAGATAATACATCGGGTTGTACATGTTCACGCGGACGTCCACCGTGTTGCCCAGGGCGTCCTGCCTGGACAGATCGGCGCTGAACGCTTCCTCGTATTCGCTCCCGGCCGCCTGGGCAGCCAGATAGGCATCAAAGTGCGCCCCGCTGCCGTCGCCGCAGCCAAAGAGCGTGTTTTCGCCCTGGCCCCTGTCCAACTGGTCAAAGGCGGCAATGCCCTTGGAGGCGTTTTTCAGGGCCTGGACAAAGGCGGCGACGCTGGTGATGGTGACGGTGTTCGTGCTCTCGTCCCAGGCGACCCATTCGCCATTGGCGTTTAAGGCGTCGATATAAGCCTGCTTGGTTTCATAGGTGCCGCTCATGGACAAGGCGGAAGAGGCGCTTTCCGTGCGGGCAATGCCGTCCATTGCTTCATAATTGGCAGTCTCCCCCTGTTCTGCTTCCATGCCCTCGCCGCCGAAACCGCTCTGGGGCAGTTCGCCGTTTTCAACATCCGGCATCTGGCCTTCCGTCTGGCCGGGCATCCCGCCGAAGTTCCCGTCAGGCCGTCCGCCCCGGAAATTGCCGCCCCGGCCGCCCATCCGACCGCCAAAGCCGCCGGAGGAAGAAGCGGTGTAAGGGAATTCCGTATCGCTGAGGAAATGCTCCAGCGAGGTTTCAATGACGCCCTTCACATAATTGTAGTAGGTGCCGGCCTGCCAGATGCCCTCTTCGCTTTCGGTCAACATCAGGACGTTGCCCTCTTCGTCCGTCAGGCCCAGCTGGTTGATATATCCCGCGAAGGCCAGGGCCATGCCGTCCGAATAGGCCTGGTTTTCTTCGCTCAGCCCCGTTCTGGTGCTGCCCATGTTCCATTCATAGGCTTCGTCCGCGACATCCAGGTTGGTGATTGGGCACCAGCACATGCTGCCCTTGACGGCGTCGCTCTCGGTCATCACAGCCCCGATGGCCTCCAGATAGGGGTCATACAGCGCGCTGTTACCCGTAGCGCCGAGCAGGGCGCTCTGGGCTCCGCCGCCGCTCATGCCCAAAGAGAAAATGCTGTCCATATCTCCGGGAAGCAGATCGGCATTGTAGCGCGCATAGCGGATCGCGGCCTTAAAATCGGTCACCCCGGCGGGCGCTCCGGCGTCCCGGCCGCGGGTGCCTGCAAAAAGCACGATCATCCCCGCGCCCGTATAATCGGAAATGCTGCCGTAGCCCATGGAGCTGCTGTACCCGGTCGGCGCGGACATGGCGGAATAGCCGGGCGTGTTCACCGGAAGGATCAGCGGCGCGGTAAGGGCGGTGTACGGGCCGGCCGCGCCGTTTTCATTGACAGAGCAGGTATAGGTTCCGTCCCCGTTTTCCGCGGCGGTAAAGTAAGCGCCGGGCACAAAGATGCCCATGGTCTCATAGCCGCTGTCCGCCGTCGTGGCCGCATAGGACAGGCCCACCTGCCAGTACACATCGTCGGATGCCTCATACTGCCATTTCGTCATATCAATTTTCGGCAGGCCGGTTTCTTCCGCAGCAGCCGCAAAGGGCACCGCGCCGAAGATCAGCAGCGCCGTCAGGATCATTGAAAGTATTTTTTTCATTGCCTTTTCCTCCCACATTTTTAAAACGGATACCCGGTCTTGCGCTTCCGCTGCCCGGTATCATGAGGAAAGTATAGCACGGGAACTTAAAATAAACCTGAAAGAAAAGAAATTATTTTTCCGCCCATCTGTTCTCCCGGACGTATCCGTGCTATACTTAGTTTTGCGCCCCGAAAAACTTGAACGCTGAGGAAGAATTATGCTGATCAAACAGGATTTTTATTTTCATTCATTAGATGCCCACCGTCCCCTTCACATCCGTATCCCGGACTTTGGAGAGCCTCCGTTTCCGGTCATGTATTTCTTTGACGGCCACAACCTCTTTCGGGATGAGGACGCCACCTACGGAAAATCCTGGGGCCTGGACGCCTTCTGCGCCTCCTGGGACAAGCCCATCATCATCGTCGGCGTGGAGTGCGCCCACGAAGGGAACCTCCGGCTCTCCGAATACCTGCCTTATGGCTCCAGATACGGGTGGCTGAGGAACCTGGAGCCCCTGGGACAGAAAACCATGGACGGCATCATCCATGAGCTGAAGCCCTATATTGACAGCGCTTTCCCGACCATCCCCTTCCGCGAGTGCACCGGCATCGGCGGCTCCAGTATGGGCGGGCTGATGGCGGTCTACGCCCTGGTCCACTGTAATGAGTACATTTCCAAGGCCGCCTGCCTGTCGCCCTCCATCGGGAGTGTCAGCGGCATGCTCTGGCACGAGATGAACGAGACCCCGCTCAGCCCGGATTCGAGGATCTATCTCTCCTGGGGCACCAACGAAGGCTACGGCGGCGTCAAAGACCCCTGGGCCGAGGACACCTCCAGCTGGCTGTACAAAACCTGCCGGGCCACCGCCAACAAAATTCTGAAAGTAGGCGGCGCGGCGAAGCTCTACTGCCAGATCGGCGGAAGGCACTGCGAGGCTGACTGGGAAAAGCAAAATTCCCTTTATATGCCTTTTCTCTGGCAGGAATAAATGGTTGACCGAAGACGAAACCCCTGAACCGCTTGGCGATTCAGGGGCTTATGATTATTTCTTTTCAACCGCTTCGTTTCACGCATCAGCGGGAACCAGGGAGATCAGTTCACCGCGTTTCCGTCGACATAGAGCGTGTAACCGTTGGCAATGACGTTCTCGATATTGCCTTCAAAGCTGGTAACGTAGGTATCGGCGGTCAGCGTCCATGTGCTGGTTTCGTCCAGCACCACGTTTACGGTACCAGTTTCCGAAGAAACCTGGGCGCCCTTGGCGTTGGTAATGTCGCCGCTGAAGGTACCTTCAAAGGAGCTGCCGTTGTTCAGCGTCAGGGTCAGGGTGGCATTGTCGCCCACCAGGATCGTGCCCAGAAGGGTCTGTTGATCCGCTTTCAGCTCGCAGATGTTGGAAGCGCCCTGCCAGCCGTCATCACAGACAGAGAGAAGCACGTCGCTGCCTTCGTTGTTCAGCTGAACGCCGGACAGCGTGATCACCGCGTGGGTGTTGGTCACGTGGAACATGTGTCCGTTCAGGCTGGTCAGGCTGCCGCCCGTCATGGTAAAGGCGGAGGTGCCGCTGTCCGCGTCGCCGGACATGGACTGATAGATCATGATGGTATCATAGAAGGTGGCGTTGCCATTGCACCTGGTGTTGTTGGCGCTCAGGTCACAGTTTTCCAGGGTGATGGAGTTTTTCCCTTCGATGCAGACGCCCTCGGAGAGGTTGGAGGTAAGCGCCGCGTTCTTCACCGTAATATCCGCGGTGGAGTAGATCGCCGGGGAGCCAAGGCCGTTGGAGGTATAGCTGCCGCCGTCCACGACCACGGTGCCGCCGCCGCGGTCCGTCCGGATGGGGGCGGAAGAGCCGCCGGAGGTTTCGACCGTCAGATGGTTGGCGTATAAGATGCCGCCGCCGGTGGTCATGATGCCGCCGGAGCCGTTGCCGGTGGTGGTGATCGTGGTATCGGTGATGACGACGGTGGTTCCGTCCCCTTCAGCGCCGTTCTGGCCGGCGTTGCCGCCATAGCTGAACACGCCGTTGGCCCCGCTGGCGTCGGAGGTGATGGTGCCGCCGGTGATGGTGGTCGTGGAGCCGCCCATGACCAGCACCGCGGCGTTCAGGCCGTAGAAGTTACAGTTGTCCCCGCCGTCGGAGTCTCCGCTTTTCGTAACGGAAGGGTTTTCGATGGTCACGTCGTCAGCGGTATGGACGATCAGCGCGCTCTCGTCCGCGGTCATGGAAGCGTAGGTCTGATCCGCCTGTTCCTCCACCGCGGTGATTTCAGTCGCTGCGGCGTATTCAAAGGAAGCTGTCCGTCCTCCTGGCGGGGTACCGCCGCCAAAGCCGCCGGGAGCGCCGTGAGGCGGAGCGCCCATACTGCCGGAAGGCATGGCAGGCGGGTCGCCGGAGGGCTTTTCGGGCGGGGTTCCTTCAGCGAAGGCGAAGACAGAGGTAAGCAGCAGCAGAGCCGCCGTCAGCAAAGCAAGAAACCGTTTCATACGTACAAGCTCCTTTCCGAATGCAGGGGAGGCTCCTTTCCAGGAACAAGTCCCCGATTGCAGTCTTTCAAACGATCTGGGTCAGGGACTCCTTTTCCTTCCGGAGCCGCTGACAGGGATCATTATACGGGCGAACCTTAAATATACTTAAAATGAAAAATCTTTCTTCGATCAGCGGAATTGGCGATCGGGCCCTGTATCAGGAAACCCCTGAACCGCTTTGAAGGCGGTTCAGGGGCCGGTTTCTTTTCTCCAGGGGTCCTGCCCGAATCAGCGGGCAGGGACGATGCCAGGCAGACTTTACTTTTTCAGCAGGTCGGTCAGGGCCTTCAAGTTCTCTTCGCTCATGCCGGCCTTGGACAGGAGGTTCCGGGCGGCAGCCGCGTAATTTTCGGGCGTCACGCTGGCCAGGTCATAGGTGCCGTCACCCTTGGCCTCCAGAGAGGAATCAAAGGTCAGCAGATAGTTGATCATATCGTTGAACTTGAGCTCCACGATATAATCATACGCCGTCTTGTCCGACGCTTCCGTCAGGTTGTAATAGTTATCGTAGGTCACCATGTAGTCGTAGACCATTTCCTCATAGGTAGCGCCGCAGAGGCCTTCCAGGAGGACGCCCACGAAACCGGTTCTGTCCTTTCCTTCGGTGCAGTGGAACAGGATCTTCGTCGCATGATGCTCCAGCGCGCTGTTCAGCCCTTTGACCAGGGCGGCCTGATAAGCCGCGCCTTCATAGGCCGCGGACATGGCCATCAGGCAGACCTGATCGTTATCCAGCAGCTTCTGAGAGTAATCCAGCGTCTCCCATACATCGGCCTTCTGATACTGATCGATCTTTTTCTGCGAGTCCGCCAGGTTCAGCACGTAATTGATGCCGTTCGCCTTCGCCAAATCATTGACATAGGTGGCGCGGTTGTTGGCGTTGTCAAAGAGGGAAGCTGATCTGAACAGGACGTTTTCCTTCATCGCCTCGGACCGGACCGCCCGGAAGTTGGCGAAGACCTCTTCCTTGGTCGCGCCGTTTTTCGCTTCGTAGTCCTCATAATTTTTGCTGTAGGTCAGGCCGCCCACGAGCTGCTGTTCATAGGCGTACCCGCCCTGCTCCACCAGGGTGATGGTGCACTTCATGTCCGTCGTCAGATGCAGCAGGTTCCACATTTCCCGGTTGTTGTAGCAGAAACGGAGATACGGATAATCGGTCCTGGTGTACTGATAATCCTCTCCCCTCTTTTCCTTGATGGCATAGCCGTAGCCGCAGAGCAGCGGATCGCCGGTCTTGGTATAATAGCCGTTATAGAAGGGAACAGATTTGAATTCGTAGCGGTACAGATCGTTTTCCAGCACCACGTTGCAGGCGTCGCCCAGCTCGAAGCCCAGGTCGATAAAGTCCTTGATGGAGATGTTCACATCGCACCCGTAGAAGGCGTCCGCTCCTCTGTTCAGAATGTCCAGCGTCACGGAAAGAGGTTCCGCCGGGCTTTCCACCGCCTCGGCCTGCGCGCCAAATGCGCTCAGCAACAGACACAGTGCCGCCAGGATCGCAAAGAACTTTTTCATGCTGTCTCTCCTTTCATGGTCCCATATATTCCGGCTGCATCCCGCCGGATAGGTTTATTATAGCCCATATCCGCCAAATATTCAACCAGAAGAAAGCAATTTGGGGCAGATGACAAAAGGGCCGCTCCCGGCGCTGAAACGCGGGAGCGGCCATCAGTGTATTCCGTTTTCTTTACGCCGCCGGGAGCTGTTCCTCCTGGGTTTCTTCCTCTGAGCCTTCCAGGAAGACCCCCTCCCCGTAGATGGTTTCAAATTCGTCCTTCATGGAGACGGTCTGGATACCCAGGCCTTCGCAGTTCTTTTGAAACTTTTCCGCCTCGGCGGTATCACCGTAGTCCCGCTCTATATCGTCGCAGAGCAGCATAAAGGCCTTTCCTCCGTGCTGCTGGGCGTATACCCCCATGGCCAGGTCGCCGGAGCTGTCGCCGAATACCAGCAGGGGCGCTTGTCCGATTTCCTCCACGATCGCACTTACCTTGTTCATTTTCTCGGTTTTCAGCAGCAGGTTTCCGCTCAGGATCACCTGGTCCTCCATGGTGTAGGTGTATTTTCTTCCGTCCGTATCCCCCTGCCCCTTCGCGGCCAGGGAAAAACGGCTCCCGATCACCCGGTCCGCCGGGATCCATTGGTCCAGCGTGCCGCGGATCAGTTCCCGGACGCAATGCCGCTCCGCGGCGCTCAGGATATATACCCGGAAGCCATGCTCCGCCAGCGTCCGAACCAGGGAGACCATCGGCTGAAAGAACCCTTCCCCGTAGGTCATGCCGCGGAAGCCCAGGACGGGAACCGCCATGAAATCGCGGACATAGGCCCGGTACTCCTCCACCGTCATTCCCGCAAACACCTCGGCGGTATACTGGGCGTTGGATTTTGCTCCTTTGGGGGCTTCCTTCCGGTGGAACTCGGCCTCCTCCAGCGCTTCCACATAAGCGCGCGTCTCTGCCGGCGCTTCATAGCTGCCGTCGTGCAGGGCCCGGCGCATCAGCAGCAGGTGGTCAAAATAGGTCGGGAACCGTTCTCCAAAGAGCGTTCCGTCAAAATCAAATACGGCGATCCGGTCCTCCTGCGGCACATAGCCCGGAGTGCCTTCCCGGTCGATTTCCGACAGGATGCGCGTGATCTCCGCCGCGCAGGGAGAACCTTCCCGCCACCCGGGGATGGCCGTCTCCGCCTGCGCGTTCAAAAGCATCAGCCCCATTAGCAGGAGCGTCACCCACATGATCTTCCCCTTCATCCGTTCCTTCCCCTCTTTGTCAGGATCGTTTAGCTTCCATTCAATCTTTTCATGGTTGTGTCAAAATATTCGTGTCATGGATACGCACATCATTTTATCAGGCAGTTATTCCGTTGTAAAGACATAATTCGTATGTGCCGGAGCCAACCACTCCCCCGTCAATTCCGCTATGCAGAATATGCCCAATCTTTCCCATGGGACAGAGACGATGGGCTTGTCTGTAAAACCCGAACCAGCCACAAAGCAGGCGGAGAGCGGCGAAGCTGATAAGGGCGCAGGGCTTCCCAGCCTTTTTTCCTCATTTGGTAGGAAAAATCACGATTCTGATCTTGCCATTCTCTTTTTCTTCATGTAAAATATTTGGTCAGGGGACCTGTTCCCTACCACATACATTGTACTATATTCCTTCCTGAACAGAAACCGTATGATCACCGAACGTCGGGATCGTCATTTCAAAGACCGAGGAGGAACATTCATGGAGACAAAGAGACTGCTGTGCGCCCTGTTCTGCGTGCTGCTGGCGCTGGGTAGCGTCACAGGCACGGCCTTCGCCGGGGAAATCCCCGCGGCCGAACCAGCGCAGGAGGAATACTTCACCCAGTGGAACGCCGAAGCCCCGGCCCTGAACGCCCTGGTGGACTACGTGGAGGCGGTGACGGACCCGGAATCCCCGGATTATATCCCGGAGATGGACCGCATTGCCGTATTCGATATGGACGGCACGCTGATGGGCGAACTGTACCCCACGTATCTGGAATACTATATGCTGGCCTGGCGTATCCTCAAGGACCCGGACTGCCATCCGGACGCCGAGATGCTGGAGGTGGGCAGGCTGCTGCGGGACTGCGCCCTGGACAACTCCTTCCCCTCGGATATGGCGATGCGCCACGCCGTGCAGGCGGCCCGGGCTTACGCGGGCATGACCCTCAACGAGTTTTCCGATTTCGTCACCAGGATCCTTGTGCGCGAAGTGGACGGCTTTGAGGGCATGACCTACAGCCGCTCCTTCTACCTGCCGATGGTGGAGGTCGTCGAATACCTGCAGGACAACGGCTTCACCTGCTATGTATGTTCCGGCTCCGACCGCTTCATCTGCCGCGTATTCATCGAGGGCATGGTGGACATTCCCTACAACAACATCATCGGCATGGACGTGCAGCTGGAGACGACGGGTCAGGGCGGCGAAGCGGGGCTGGACCATACCTTCTCCGTGGGCGAAAACATCGTCCGCACCGATAAGCTCCTGATCAAGAACCTCAAGACCAACAAAGTCCTGCAGATCGCCCAGGAAATCGGCCAGCAGCCGGTGCTCAGCTTCGGCAATTCCAGCGGCGACACCAGCATGCACAACTACGTGATCGGCAACAACGTCTATAAGAGCGCCGCCTTCATGCTGGTGGCGGACGACGACGTGCGGGATTACGGCAATCCCGAAAAAGCGAAGGACCTGAAGGACCGCTGGACGGCCGCCGGCTATCATGTGATTTCCATGGCTGACGACTGGAAAACCATCTACGGCGAGGACGTCGTGAAGACCGGCGAGTTCCGCTGGATGGAGGAGCTGGCTGAAAACCGCGTCCCGGTGGAGCAGATCGTCAGCTATCTCGGACCTGCGGGCACCTACACCGAGGAAGCGGCCCAGTTTTTCTTTCAGAACGGCGAAGCCCTGACCCCAAAGGAAACCGTGAACGACGCCATCGGAGACCTGGTCAAAGGCTTTTCCGGCTACGCGGTGATTCCCCAGGAGAACACCATCGGCGGCCCTGTGGTCAACTATGTGGATGCGCTGATCGGCGCGGAGGACGTGTACGTGGTAGGCGAAGTGGTGCTGCCCATCTGCCAGACGCTCATGGGCGTGCCCGGTGCGACGCTCGCGGACATCACCACCGTCTGCTCCCATGCCCAGGGCCTGGTTCAGAGCGCTCAGTGGCGATCCGAACACCTGCCGGACGCCAAAGCGGAAGAGATGGCCAGCACTGCCGCGGCCGCCGGCTACGTGCAGGAAAAGGGCGATCCTTCCATCGCCGCGGTCGCAGCCCCCGGAGCCGCCGCCCTGTACGGCCTGGAGGTGCTGGCGGAAAACGTCCAGCTGACCGACGCCAACAAAACCCGCTTTTATGTGCTGTCCAAAAAGCCCCTGGAGGGCGAAGGCAAAACCCGTGCCGTCCTCGTGGCCACCTGTGAAGCCAATCAGATCGACGACATCATCATCCGTCTGCATGACGCGGGCCTGGAGCTGGTGACCCTCCACGACCGCCCCGAAGGCAGCGCCCTGGGCTCCTACCACTACGTGATCGAGGTGGAGAACCAGGCGGGCATCACCCAGGCGCAGCTCGACGCCGTGCGCGCCATGGACCAGGTGCGGTTCGCCGGCTGCTTTGACGCGATGGAAAAAGACAGCGCCAAGTAAAGCCCCTTAAACATGAATGGAACACGCCCGTCCAACGGCGGGCATGGCACATTATTGCTCCACCAATGAATTCTTGAAGCCAGATACGGTGACAGAAGGGGGAAGAGGCAAGGAATGGAAGCGCAGGCGTACCCGTAGGTACGGCAAGCTTTCATGACGCAGCATATTGCCCCTTATGGCACCGCAGATGTTTCAAGAATTTGTTGGGGGAGCAATTAACAAAATTTGAAGGAGGAATTCATATGTCAACGTTTACCTCGGTCGTCATTCTGGGCGTCCTGATGATCCTGGGAGGGATCTCCCTGATGGCCACTCCCCTGATCACCTTTATGAGCTCTGGTGTGTTCATCATCGTCCTGTTTTTCATCTGGGGTCTCTTCGGCATCATCAGAGGCATCAGCGAAAAGCGCTATGACAAGGAATTCTTCTTTGCGATTCTCAGCCTGATTCTGGGCATTGCCGGCCTCGCCGTGCCCGGCGCCCTCGCGATGACCAACTCCGTGCTGCTGTATCTGGCGGCGGCCTGGTTTATCCTCCACGGCGTGCTGACCATCATTGCCTCCGTTGAAAACAAGCGGAACGACGGCGCCGCCTTCGTGATCCTGGGCGTCATTCTGGGCATCCTGGAAGTGATCACGGGTATTTTCTCCATCATTCATCCCGGCTCCCTGGCGGTCTACCTGGGCCTCCTGATCGGCTTCTACTATGTGGAAACCGGTCTGAGCACGATCATCGTCGGCAAGGCTGTCTGCAAGGGCGGCAACAGCATGACGATCTTCCTGACGGTCATGGGCATCCTCACGCTGATCAGCGGCTTTGCCATGCTGGCCACCCCCGTGCAGAACTTCATGAGCACCGGCTACTTCATCATCATGCTCTTCTTCATCCACGGTATTGTGGGCCTGGTCCGCGGCTTCCTGGAAAAGCGCTTTGACAAGAGCTTCTTCTTTGCGATTCTCAGCCTGATCCTGGGCATCGTCGGCCTGTGCGTGCCCAACGCCGTCGCGATGACCAATTCCGTGCTTCTGTATCTGGCGGCGGCCTTTTTCATCCTGCACGGCGTGCTGGGCATCCTCAACGCCATTCAAAGCAAGGAAGAGGCCGGAACCGGCTTTATGATCCTCGGCATCATTCTGGGCGTGCTGGAGCTGATCCTGGCCATTTACTCCATCGCCCATCCCGCGGTGCTCGTCATCCAGTTGGGCCTCCTGGTCGCCTTCTACTTTATCGAGTCCGGCCTTCACATGATCTTTGTCGGCTCCGCCTACGCCAAGGCCGTCGCCCTGGGCCGCCGCGCGCTGTAAACCAGCGTTTGCTTCCCCGGTTCTCTTCGTGATCCCCAGGCGCAGGGCAGCGCCTGATGGATCACGAAGGGATCGAAAAAACGAAGAAAAGGAGACGAACAAAATGAAAAAACTGCTTTCCTGCCTGCTGGCTGCAGCGATGCTCTTCACGATGGCAAGCGCCATCGCCGCCGAGCCCTTCGAGCCCATCGAGAGGAACAACGCGCTCGTCAAGTTCCTGAATGAAACGGATACGAAGACCAAGGACATCGCCCTGCAGCTTCAGTTTGGCGACGATGTTGCCGACCTCGTGCTCCGCGCGGAAGGAGATAACTTCCACGTGGTGGCCCGGGATAACGGGACCCAGAAAGGCCATCTTCAGCTGACCCCCGAAGCGTTGTTTGTAACTTCCAACGGCAGCGTCAAGCAGCTGAAGTATGCCACCGTGGTAGCCTTCATGCAGGATATCGTCAAGACCGCGGACGCCCTGGTTAACGAAGCCATTGACAGCATTCCCCAGCAGGAAGTTCCCTCCGAAGCGGAGCTGGCTGCCGCGGCCGCGAAGGCCGAGGTGATCGCGTCCATGGCTGCCGCCCAGCAGCAGGCCGATGCCGCTACCCTGTTCTCCGCCGGCGCTTCTTTCGCCAGCAAGTTCAAGGCGGAAAACATTCTGGACGTCAAAGAGAACGACGACAGCTTGGAAATCAGCCTGCGCAGCGAAGCCTACGCTTCCGCCCTGGCCGACGCCATTGACGACCTGATGCTGGATCCTGCCCTGGCGGAGCTGGTGGACCGCAAGGCTGCCGCGACCGGCGGCAAGACCTTCGCTTCCATCCAGAAGGATTGGATCGTGAACCGTGAAGCCACCCTGGAAGCGATCCGCACCATTCAGAGCACTGACCTGATCGAAGACGGTCACTGGAAGTCCCACTTCCAGATCGGCGAAAAGACTGAAGAAGAAAAGGACAATGAAGTCCTGGTCTGCGATGTGGACACCTGGATCAACGATGACGCCGACGCCGCCGAGATGGTACTCAACCTGGGCTTCCAGGATGCGGATCCCCTCATGGTATACGAAATGGCCGTGAATCCTTCCCGCTTCTGGGAAAAGGTGACCGCCCAGAACTCTGAGGCGGAAATCCGCTATGATATCGAGGAAGGCAGGCTCAGCGGCGGCTTCGTCAAGGCCGTGGTCGAAGGCAATGAAGAACTGTACGCTGAATTCAGCCCGGATTACATGTATATGAAGGGCGCCAACGGCGGCTTCTTCTCCTCCGTTCGCGAAACCTGGACCGGCAAGATCCGCTACGAGCTGGTGGCCGAAACCGCCCAGGGCGCGGAAGCTTCCATGACCGTCGATTTCTATGAGGACGGCGACAGCCTGGTCTGCGAGCTGAGAACCGGTGAATCCGATCAGTCCCTGATGTTCAAGCTCAGCCGGATCGACAGGATCGACATCGAAGACCTGAGCGACGCTGAGAACGTGGAGCTCACCGAAGAAACGCTCAAAGCCGAATTTGAGAACATCCTGAAGACGGTGCTGCCCGCTCAGACCACCAATCCCTGAATCATCATCAAAACCTTGTAACTGCCCGGGCCCCTCGCATTGAACGAGGGGCCCGGCTTTTCCATCTTTCAGCACGAAAAGTTCCTGTTCCGGACAGAACACCGCGTATCTTGACCGGCTGAAAAGAGCACAGTATAATTGTAGCCAGCAGACACCTTACCGGCAACCGACAGACGAGGGAAAAGTGTCGATGATCGATGAACATCACAATCAACCCCCGCGAAGCAAAAAGCGCCGCGGGCAGAAGGAGGAACAGAAATGGAATTCAAAACAGTCGTTCAAAACCGTTATTCCTGCAAAAAGTACAGTGACCGTCCGGTGGAAGCAGAAAAGCTGAACGCCATTCTGGAAGCGGGCCGTCTGGCCCCCACCGCCAAGAACCTGCAGGAGCAGCATATATATGTGCTGCAGTCCGCCGAAGCCCTCGCCAAGGTCGACGCCATTACTCCCTGCCGCTACGGCGCGCCGACCGTGCTGGTGGTGGCCTTTGACAAAAACAACGTCTTTACCTATCCCGGCGGAAAGCGGGATTCCGGCGTGGAGGACGCGACCATCGTCGCGACCCACATGATCCTGACGGCGGCCAACGAAGGCGTCGACAGCTGCTGGGTCAATTTCCTGGACCCCGAAAAGCTGGCTCAGGCCCTCAGCCTGCCGGAAAATGAAGAGGTGCTCATGGTGATGGACCTCGGCTATGCCGCGGAAGGCGCAGGTCCTTTGGCCAATCACAGCAGCCGCAAGCCTTTGAGCGAGACGGTCTCGTATCTTTAATCCCACAGGCGATCAGACGGACCGCGGCTTGTTAACTGCCGCGGTCCGAATGTATTTTCATGAATCAGAATGGAGAAAGACCGATGAAAACCATCCTCCTGAACGGCAGCCCCAGAAAGAACTGGAATACCGCCCTGCTGCTGAAGGAAGCGCAAAAGGGCGCGGAATCCGTCGGGGCTGAAACCGAGTATATCGATTTGTTTGACCTTTCCTACACCGGCTGCCGCTCCTGCCTGGCGTGCAAAAGAAAGGGGGCCGAGCGGTGCAGGTGCTTCTGGAAGGATGACCTTTCCCCCGTCCTTGACCGCATCTTCGCGGCCGACGCCCTTCTGATCGGTTCCCCGATCTATCTGGGCGACGTCACCAGCCAGGTGCACGGGCTGATCGAACGGCTTCATTTCTGCGCCCTGTCCTATGACGATTATTCCAACTACTTTACCGGGAAAGTCAACACCGGCATCTTCCTGACCATGAACGCGTCCAAAACCTATTATAATCTTGCGTACAGGAAAAAGGCCAAGGAAATCGCAGACTGCTTCCAGGCGCTGAATGGGACCGTCGAAGTGTACGCCTGCTGCGATACCCTCCAGGTGAATGATTACAGCAAATACGACATGGCCAGCTTCAGCGAGGAGCACAAACGGGCTTCCCGGGAAAAGCAGTTCCCGCTGGATCTGGAGAAAGCCTTCCAGATGGGGGCACGGCTCAGCGGCGGACAATGAACGATCCTTTCGGGAAAAGCGTTTTCTTTGCTCACGCTTTGATTTTCTCTAAGCCCTGATATCCAAGCCTCGTCAGGCGGTGGCAGTAATCGTCGCTGCGTTTCTGAATATCGTCCTGGTAGACCTCCAGCTCCGGCATGGAAACGGCGAAGAAATCATAGTCCACTTTATCAAAGATGTGCCTTTCGCCAAAGATGATCAGCTGGTGGAAGCTCTTTTTCGCCTTCTCCAGGTCGCCCAGGGCGGCATAGGCCAGGCCCTGGTAATAGATGTAATCCGACGGCTGATCGTTGTAATACCGGACCGGTTCGGGCATTTGGGAACCGGCGGTGGCCTTTTCAAAGCAGGCTTTCGCCCGGGCTTCGTCCTTCATCATCCGGTACGCGCAGCCCATCACATAAAAGGCCCGGTTGTCCGGCACGTTTTCCAGCTTGCCTTCCCCCAGGTTTTCGGGATAGGCGAGGGTGCGCTCTGCGTAGCGCAAGGCGTCCTCTGGCTTTCCGTCCTGCAATGCCCTGTCCGCCAGGGCAAACAGGGCGTTTTTGTATTCGTCCGCCACCTTGCCCTCGCCGCCTTCCCACACATGAAAGGTATAATGCGTCAGCAGATCCAGGGCTTTTTCGTGCTGGCCGTCCTGGTTCAGCAGGGCCGCATAGGCAAGCATCAGAGCGCTGCGGTCGGGAATCAAATCCTCATGCGCTTCCAGGATGGCCAGGCGTTCCCGCACCGGGCGTTCCAGACGCTTGAGAAGCTGCTCCTGCTCCAACAGGAAACGGCTGTTCTCCGGCTCCAGCCTGCACGCCTCCGCGATTTCCGGGGCGGCCAGATTTCTGTCCCCGTGATTATAATAGGCAATGGAGAGATTCCGGTGCGCGGGAGCAAGACCGGGCAGCTGCGCAACCGCCGCCTGCCAGTGCTTCACGGCTTCTTCATATTGCTTTTTATCATAGAGCAGTTCGCCCAGGAAATAGTGGGCCTTGGGGGCGGCGGGCAGCAGGAAAATCCCATATTCCAGCATCAGCTTTTCTTCCACCCTGCTGGGGAAGCACAGGTCGGTGGACATAGCTTCGGCCTTTTCCGCGTCCATCCTGGCGGCCTCTGCCCGGCACAAGCGCCCTTCCGCGTATGCCCTGGCGTAATACTTCATGGGGCTTTCCGCCGGACAGGCGGACAGGAGGTCCGCCGCGTCCTCCAAGAAGCCAAAGCCGATCAGCTCGTAGGCCGCGTTCAGATATTCCTCGATCCGCCCGCCCGTGGCTTTGTTAAAGGCCGCCTGGTCAGCGCCGCGCCACAAGAGAGACGGGTACAGCGGATCGACGGCCAGGCTCTCTTGAAGGAAACGCCGATACTCGGCACTCTCCTTCTCCATATGCGCCAGGATGGAGGCCTTTAAACTGCGGGCCTTCATGTTATGCCAGCCCCGCAGCAGGCTTTCGTCGGCGAATGGGAGTGCCTGCTTTAAATTGCCCTGTTTTACACAGATGCAGGCCAGATGGAAATAGGCCGCTCCCGCCGTTTCAGCGCTCCAGGTCGCCTTAAAGAAGGCGTCGTAGGCTTTCGGCAGTTGATTCAGCAGTTCCAGGGCCAGCCCCAGGTTGTAGTACGCCTCCCCCGCGTAAGGGTTGGGATTGCGCCAGGTCTGCTTTTTGATGGCCGCCCGGAAATAAGGAAGGCTTTCCTCCATCCGCCCGGCGCGCAGCAGATATAGGCCGTAGGCGTTGTTCAGGCGAATATCCGTCGGGTCCCGACGGAGGCCCTCCAGATAGTAATCCGCAGGCTGGAAGGTGGCGTGGCGGTACTGCTCCAGATGCTGGCCGGCCAGGTACAATTCTTCCAGAGACTGGATTTCACCGGGCCGCTTCAAAGCATCGGCGGGCTCTGGAATCGGCCTGTTTTCTCTCACGTATTCTCTGTATTCGCAGAGGACGCCGCCCTTTTCATCATATACCGCGACCTTATAATCGCGCAGCCCCTCCACCGTATCCACAAAGGCGGCCAGGGGGCTCAGATCAGCCGTCTTCCGATAGATTTCCCTGTCCCCCGCCCACAGCACGATGCAGGCGTTCTGATACTCCCCGGTCGCATAGACCTTGATACGGGCCTTTGCCGCCCGCCGTTCAGCGGCTTCGTTCGCTTCCCTGCTGGCGGCAAAGGGATCGGGCTCAATGACCGCCCCGTTTTCGTCCAGGAAGTCCACGCCCAGGATCACGTCCTTGGTAGCGTTGCTGACCCGCCCCACGGTTTTATAGGGCATGAAATACTGGACAAAGCTCTTTTCCTCCTGGGGCTTGAGCCAGGTAAAGTCCGGCTGATTGTCGCAGTACACCCCGGTCATCAGCTCGATATAAGGACCGTCCTCGTCGGTCAGGTTCCTGTCCCAGGTCCGGCCGAAATCGCCGCAGCCCCAGGTCCACTGCTTCTTGCCCGGGCTGATGTGATGATCGGCCACGTGCAGCAGGCCCGCGTCCCTGCCTTCGTCAAAGTTGCCCACAAAGTCAAAGTCGGAATGAGCCGCCATGTAGGAGGTAGGCACCTTGATGTTCTTATACCGGGAAATGTCCACGCCGGCGGAATAATCCGCTTTATAGTATTCGCCGGTGGCAATGGGGAAGGTCGAAACCGCCCGCTTGCCATGATCCATCACAGCGTTTACGTCCGGCGGAAATACGGAAAAGGTATTGTCGTTCACGCTCACCGCCGGGTTGGCCCACCAAAGGAAGGTCTGAGGATAGTCGGTGGGGTTAAAGAGCCTACCTTTGATCTCGATATAGGCTTTATCGGGATACAGGGTCATGGCGGCGTTTCCCTTGGTGCCGTTGATGCGGTCGGTCTCGCCGATGATCACCGTGGCGGAGCCATCCTCGTTTTCGGTAAAGGTATAGTCCACCGGCATAAAGGTGGAAGGCCGGTGGTGCTGAGGCCAGTTGAATTCGATGCCGCCGGAGATCCACGGCCCGGCCAGCCCCACCAGCGCGGGCTTAATCACACGGTTATAATAGACGAAATCATAATGGTTGGTCTTGTCCAGCGCCCGCTGGATACGTCCGCCCAGCTCCGGGAGGATCATCACATAGAGGTAATCGTTCTCCAGAATCACCGCCCGATAGTCCACATCTTCCCTGGTGTCGCTGATCTTTTCGCAGATCGGCAAAGGATAGACCTTCCCCGTCGACCCCTGATACGCCCGTTTCTCAATAAACAGCGGGTTCTTTTCCAGACTGCCTGCCCTGTAGGTGGGAATGGTCACCATCTTTTCGTACACCAATGTCTTTTTCATGGAAATCACTCCTTGCGGATATATGCATATTTCAATCAAGCGATTTTCAGATGATACACTATCATTATACCCGTAAAAACCGCAAAAGCAAGATCAACCGCTACGCGGTTCGCGGCCTTCAATGAAAGTTTTCACCGAAAAACTTGCTTTTTTGAACCTGTTATGTTATGATAACCATGCTGTGGCGGCATGGCGGAATGGCAGACGCACCGCACTCAAAATGCGGCGGGAAACCGTGTCGGTTCAAGTCCGACTGCCGCTACCATTTTTCGCAGATCTTCGGATCTGCGTTTTTTGTTGTGGTATCAGGCGTTTTGGTTTCCCGCCGCAAAATAGACTTTGGTATTTATTACGAAAATATTACGAAAATGGATGTGGTTGGTTACGAAAACGCCTGATCACTCAGGCGTTTTCGCCAAATTTTTTGGATATGGAGCGTCCGACAGATTGGCCAGCTGTTTATTGAATTCTGAGACCTTCTGCATGTCGCGTTTCGTTTGTTCAAACTCCGCGTTCATATACTGGTGTCTGGTAAATTCAGCATCAGTATGGCCGGAAATCAAATCAATAGATTTGCTGCTGGCGCCAACTTTGTCCAGAGTGTTAGCCAGTGTATGCCGCCCGATATGAGCGGTATATCTTGGCAGGTTGTGCGCCTCCAGTACCATGGCAAACTCATCTGCAAGATGTCGATAGGCACTGGCAGAGATCGGCTGGGAGCCATCTTTGTTTTTGCGTTTCTGTCGCAAAATGTAGCCGTTCTTTTGGTCAAGCTGCCTGAGAATCGGTACTGCCCAATCCTGAAATGGTATTAGGCGCTGGCCTGCCTCGGTTTTAGTGGTCTTGATGGTGGGCTGGTTGTTATGCCAAGTGACAGCTTCGGTGATCACAAAGCAGCCCTTTTTCCAGTCTATATCTTCCCACTTTAGCGCAGCAATTTCCTGAGCGCGCATGCCGGACGAAAGACTGATAGTTGCCCACACTTTGACCATCGGATCCTGGATCTCGGGCAGCAGAGCAATCATAGCGCCCTGCGCAGTCTCTGTAGATCCTTTGCGTTTCGGTGCAGGCAGGGCGTTGTTCTTGATTTTTACGACCGGGTTACGCTGGATATATCCGGCGATCATCGCCCTGTCCATTATTTTCTTCATGGTGTCGAGCAGGTGTTTGAGCGTCTTATGGGAGTAAGTGCGGTGCGTGGCCGGGCTGATTTCTGCACTTTTCCGATTAGCAAAACGCTGCACGTCTGTCTGAGTGATCTGCGTAATATCCATCTGCCCAAAGAAAGGAATTAAGTGTTTACGTACATACAGATAGAGCTTGCGTCTTGTCTCCTCAGTACAGCCCGTCTCGTAGACTTCCATGTATTCCTCTGCCCATTGGGCAAAGGTAAGCCTGGGCTGTTGGTTGACCATCTGGCCGAGAGCCATCGCATATGCATTCTGAGCGATCTCGCTGGCGTTGTTGCCCCGTAGATGCTGCGTACCGAGCATGGTCTGGATATAAGCATTTATCATATTAACTCCGATCTGACTGAATATGTCAGTTACGGCGCTTGCTTCGTTTCGGTTGTCAAGGTACGGCGGGAGTCTATCCCCGTCTTCAGTATAGGATGTCCGACTGTTCTTGTCAATATACGTATCGCTCATAAACCCCTCCAGATATTTTTTTCTTTAAAGTGCTGCCGAAATATGCGTTTTCGTCCGGTAAAATGTCCTGGTTTATCCCATTCACTTTGTTATTCAGTTAGATATTTCAGGTTAAAAACTCTCAGCGATTGACCAGAGTTGACTACCATATGCTTGTTGGGTTTAGTCAATTATGCTTGGTTTCCGCATATAAAAAAACCGTCCGAAGGCGACTGAAAATGGGTTATGGATCCATATCCAGGAAAGTTCTATGCTCAAAAAAAGAAAACGCAGCAATTGCTGCGCTAAAGCCAGGATCTTGACTTCTGTTTGAAGTTTAGCACAAAAGACGTTTTAGGTCAAATTCGGAGAGTATGCTAGCTAAACTGAAACTATAGTTCCAGTTTACAACCAGCTCGACCCCATGAATATATGTCAAAACTAGTACCGATTGCTGTAATCAGGAAAAAGCATTATCTCAAACTAAATGTGGAATCTTCTGGCATATTAGAGTTGATTGGCGTAGCCATTTTCCCTCTATGCGCTGAAAAGCAGCATCACTTTCTCTAATGCTTTGCTTCTTTTTTAGAATTCCATTAACTGATAAAAGTTGTCATTTTTAGCAGTTCAATAATAACAAAGATCGGCAATAGAATCAAGCAAATGATTAGCCACATTTTATTCCATCCTTTCCGCGGGAATATCATAAACAGTTTCTCTACCAAAAGTACCTTACAGATGTTTGAGTTTTTTGCGTTAGAGAAGGACAAAATGACCACGACCAGTATTGCTTTCAAGAGTTCGGGGGGTGCGTATGTTCAACTCACACACAGTACATTCCACGAATTCTATAATATCTCCTTATATTTCCACCATCGTTTCCTAATGTGTCTTTGAAGATGTCGTCAACTTACAAAATGCTTTTCAGCAGTCTGCCATGAGTATAACAGTTGCTGTTCAGCATGGAGACAGGATTATTCCCGTTGTTTCTGCCGGGTATTATCTTAAGGTTGATTCAGTTGATCCGGAGACAGAAAAGAAAAACACTTGTTTCAAACGTCGCCCTGTAAAATGGGAGAATGATGGAAACACAATTGGCTTGCCAACATCAGAAAAAACACTTGTAAAATACCCTGTTGGCAACACAAAGCTTCAGTTTGATATAACACTCCGCATGACAAAAGGGAATTATTCTATTTATAAGAGCCTGATTGCTCTGGCTCTGTATAATGCCATGCTCAACATCTTCCTGCAGGGTCTGGATAGCACTCTGGATAGCACCCGGGACCTCTACACCGAGAGCCTCGGCCTGCTGGGTCATCTGTGTCAACCGATCGAGCTGTGCCTGCTGCGCATCTCTGCTGTGTTCTTCGACTATAGCTGCATTGAGATCACTCTGATCCTGCAACTCCTGCCCGGCACGTTCGTTTTCGAGATCCGACAGTTTGGCACCCCGGGCTGCTGCCTGATTGATCTCCCGCACCTGGTTCGTCAGCGCGCCCCACGCGCTGTTGAAGGCATCCCAGCCTCCGCTGTCGATGGCATCCTGTGCTTCTGTCAGGGCATTTGCAATGGCCGTACCATCGCTGTTCATCAGCGCCTTGTTGACGTCTGCACTGGCCTGATAGGCATTCAGCTGATTTTGAGCCGCAATCGTCTTCAGATCCTGCAGTTCCTGTTCTGAGTTAAGTTCATTTTGCTTTGCCTGGTTGGCCCGTTCCAGATTCTCTGCTTCCTGGGCGGCAAGTTTTTCCTGCTCTTCCGCCTTCTGGTTTATGCCGCTCACGAGACCAGTTGCTTTGCCCCACGCACTGTTGAAAGCGTCCCAGTCGCCGCTGTCGATAGCTTTCTGCATTTCTGCGAAAGCGCTGTTGATGGCGTTGCGTCCTTCCTCGCCTCCGGCTTCCGCCGCCAGTGCAACTTCTTTGCTCTCCGCATACGCTTTCAGCTGGTTCTGCGCTGCGGCCGTCGCGACGGCCTGCATCTCCTGCTCTTTGTTCAGCTCGTCCTGTCTCGCTTGGTTGGCGCGCTTCAGGTTCTCTGCTTCCTGCTCTCTGAGTTTGGCGAGCCGCTGCTCTTCTGCCGCCTGTCTCATGGCCGCGATCATCTCGTCGGTCTTGGAGCCCGTCGTGTCGCCTTTTAGATCTTCCTGACGCTTAAGCCAATCCTGATTCTCTTTAGCCCTCTGCGCCATGAGTTTGTCATAGCGCGCCTTACTCTCGGCGGCAGTCATCCCTTGCTGCCCGGCTTCATCTGATGTTCCTTTAGGGCCGACATTAGGATAATCGTCCGCTTTCGTTACAGACGAGCCTGTGCCGCCTGCTCCGGTGGCGCCTTCGCCGCCTTCCGGCGGCTTCTCTTCCCCGGTGATCTGCTGCTGCAAAGCCGCTACTGCTGTGGTCAGCGATCCGAAGCTCGCGGCCAGTTCCGCCGCGCTGTCGGCAGCAGCTTTCATTCCGTCTGCGGTCGACTGTTCCTGGATCTTCTGCGCGGCGCCTTCTACGTCGCCGGCCTCCAGCATGGCGTCAATGTCCGCACGTCCGGCAGCCTGTTCATAGGCTTTCGCTGCGTCCGCCACTGCCTGCAGGTTTTCATCCGTCCGGTTTTCTTTGTAGGCAGACACCGCGTCCGTCAGCGTCTTCTGGGCATCCAGCAGCTCCTGCGGGAGTCCGGCATTGTTCGGGCCGCTGATCTGGTAATGGCTCGCTTCGTCTTCGATGTACGCATTGAATGCATCAAAGGCAAGCTGCCAGAAATCGCCGTTAGTATTCGTCTTGTACTGTTTGTTGTACATGCTGGCGATCTGATCAGAAGTGTAATCCCCTGTCAGACCCCACGTTTCATCAAGGACGCCCGCCTTCTGCAGTTGCTTACGCATCGTGTCGGCAGCTTTGACTCCGGCATTTTTATCCTGGGAGGTTGCGGCCGTAGTCAGCAGGTTCATCAGCGACCAGTCACCGGATGTCAGGTCTTTATGAGAGAAGTCCTTCTGCCCGGTATACAGCTGCATGGCTGCTGCATACGCCCGGGTGCCATACCGGCCCGTCTGCTGTGTATCCTTGATCAGCTGGAAAGCGGTAACGGCCTCGTTGAACATGTCGTCCGATTCCGGCCCGCTCTTGTTGTTCAGCCAGTTCATGTAATCGCCGGTCTGCCAGGCAATCTGCGAGGCCATCTGCCGGTACCCATCGATCTGGCCGCCAAGCGTGATCAGACTCTGCAGGTCCGTGGTAAACGCTGCGGCGTTATCCCCCTGCGTCAGCCCGCTGGTATATTTGTTGAAGATCTCTGTCGCTTTGTCGTTGAACTTCTTTGTATCCCGCAGCACATCCTGCTGCAGGCCCTTCAGCTCGTCGCTGAATTTCTGCTGTACGATCCGGTCGAAGGCGTCCTTGTTGAAGAACAGCCCGCCGTGCGCGTACTCTACAGCCGCCATATAGGCGTCGTCGTTCAGATCAACCAGCTTCTGGTAATCGTCCTGGGTCATCCCCCCGGTAAACCCGGAAGCAGACCACACGCTCTGCCCCGCATCTCTGGCGGCGGTGATGGCAGCGACATTGGCTTTCCTGTCTGCGTACGTGTCGGCCTTGGCTGTTACCTGCCGGTCGGCATCTTTTTCCGCCTGGCTGACCTGCTGGTTCACCATGCCGGCGAAGTCACTCAGTTCAGTGCCGCATACCTGCAGGAAATCCACGAAGCTGCCGACGGCCTTCTTCATCGCCGGAGATACCTCTCCGAGCTTTTCGATTCCGTCCGCGGTCAGTCCGCTTTCGTCACCGAGCTTTGCCAGCCCAGCGGCTGTCTCAATCGCTTTTTCGACAACGTCGCCCAGCCCAGCGCCTTCCGCCAGCGTGCTGATCGCGTCATAGGTAGCGTCCGCGTCTTCGGCAAGGCGCATCGACAGATAGCTGCGGCTCAGTCCTTCCACCATCTGGCGGTGTGTATCATCGGCCTGTGCCCCAAGCCTGACGTAGCTGGCCAGCGCGTTGGAGGCATCTGTCTCCTGCTGCCGCACTGCCGCCGCATAACGGCTCTGCAGGCCCACATAGCTGTCGTTGATGCTCTGCTGCAGTTCCTTCGGCAGAGCGCCCACACGCTCGTCGCCCTGCAGGCTTTCGTACAGGCTGCGGGCCAGTGCGAAAGAATCAGCCATGGATTCTGGCGACAGCTTAGCTTCCTGCATGTAGCGGGCCATCTCATTGAATGCTTCCACTCCGCCGGCGGCCATGGACTCTTCGTAGCTGGCTCCTTTGTTCGCGTCAGCGTATGCCCCGGCGTACCGGTACGGTCTCCTCGTTGCAGGGCAGATACAGCAGCCGCTGCGAGGAGATCGTGAACAGATAGTCGGTGTAGCGTTCGCCGCTGTTGTACTGCGTCGCGTTGTGCATATACGCCGGATAGTCGACCGTCTCAAAACTGGCCAGCGACGTAAAGCTCAGCAACGTGTTGCAGTACCAGAGGATCCCCTTGCTGTACCGCAATGAGACAAGGTACAATGCGGTTGATCATATCTTCCTTACAGTATGGGGAATTGAACTCCCCGTCACATGGTTCCAATACCAGGTAGTCAAACGGGAAAGCAATGTCCACATGCCCTGAAACGAAGCGATCATACACTGGCCCGGCGTTGTGCTCATACGGAGTATCATCCCAGTCGTCACCCCACCATTCTTTCAGTTCATTTTTCCCAAGGAAAAACCTCACAACATTCCCTCTGCGGGCAAAATCAATAATCTTCATACCAAATCTCCCTTTTGTCGTGATAAACAAAAAAGCCGCCCGAAGGCGACTCAGCACAGGTCAGGGGTCGGAGCCGATGAAGGTCTCCGCCCGAAAATAAAGAAAACGCGGCAAATGCCGCGTTAAGTGCCGGAATCCCGGCCGCTGTTTGAAGTTTACCACAAAAGGCGATTCAGATCAAATTTTGGAAGTTACTGTCTAAACTGAAACTGTAGTTTCAGTTAATCAATCAGCTCGTGTTCATGAATATAGCATTATATTCTTTAATCCTCCTCTCTCCAGATTTACATACTTGTTGATAATAGCTTGCACCCATACAACACCACCAAACCTCATTTGAGCATCGGGACTTACTTATACAGTTGGATGAATGAGAGCCGGGTTTTTATTATTTTGCTTTATCAACAATGATTCGCGGACAACCAATAAAGGCATCATCCTCTATATTTGTGACACTGGCAGGAATAAAAACATAAATCAATTCAGTACAATTTTCGAAGGCCCTGTGGCCAATGGTGGTGCAACCATTCGGAATGATCACAGCTTGGCAAGCAAGTCCGGCAAATGCTTCATCATCAATAACTATCAAATTAGTTGGCAACCGCAATACATTCATTGCCTTGAGTGCCGGAATGATTTCGCCTTCCTTGCGTTGTGTTGTAAAAATATCTTTCTCAAAGGCAGCGACAAATTCAGAATATCCATTTTCCGTCTCCGTCGGCGATTGCTTAACAATGTACGAAGAAGATACTGTCTCTGTCTCCGCATGCTCAGAGTTATGGGCACAGATCCTCGTCGCGGTGACCGCAGTGTTCTCTTCGTTCCATGTGTAGGTTGCTTCGCCCCACTCATGTCCAAGAGCCGGAACATTCGCAAGCGTCTTGCTCTGAACCGCAAACGCTTCGTTGCTGAACTCTCCGCTTG
>OCVV012851362.1_pt1 | contig 26163 bp, 32 predicted proteins | sample 1539721 | NCBI WGS metagenome assembly OCVV01 (sample SAMN02144230, study PRJEB22623) | gut metagenome | biome: sheep rumen | host: Ovis aries | place: New Zealand | reverse complement strand
GTATTTGAATATGAATACGATGAACATGAAAATGCAATTGAAGAGATAAAAAAGATGGGAATAAAGATTGATTAGAGTTTAGATAGAAGTCTAAGCTCTTTTTTATTTGCTAGATTAAATTAATATAAAGAAAACTTAATGGAAATGTAATAAAGCACCTTTGCAAACAATGGCAAGGTCTTTGAGGTTAAAGACTTATTGGGAAAGTTGAAGGTTTATTCACTGATTGATAAAATTAAATGGTATAAAAGTCTTTATAATGGGATTAATATCAATTAGGGAAGGGAGTGATTTCATAAAAAAGTTAAAAGTTAGACTGATAGTTTTAGGAACAATATTTTTTATAATAATGAGCATTTCCGGAATAAATGTTGTAAGAGGGCAAACTCAAAAAGCAATAAAGAACCCTGTTGATATTAAAATCGAAACATATAAAGGCTATAGTTCAGGAAAAACATTTAGTCCAGGAGAAGTGGTTTCATTTTCACCAAAAGTTCTAAACATTGGAGTAGATTGCTATCTTAGAGTAAAGATAGACTATGTTAATGATAGTACAAACTTTTTAGACTATGTTACAGCTTTTCCTAATAGTTTAGAAAAACATGGAGAATACTATTACTTAAAAAGAGTATTTAAAGCAAATGAAACTTTATCATTATTTGATACAATTCAAATACCAGTGGATGCTGAAGAAAAAGTTAATGATGAAAGAGTTATACTTGAAATAATTGCTGAAGCAATCCAAGTAGATGGATTTGAACCGGATTATTCTTTAGAAGATCCATGGAAGGGTGTAGTTCCAGAAAAGAACACAGGACAAATTTATTATATAGATGATGATACAGAAGAAGCTCCAAAGAAAAAGAATCCTAAAACAGGAGATTCAATTGATGCTTATGTAATAATATTTGTTATCTCTGCAATATGTTTAATAATTACTATTATTTCTTATAGCAGGGAAAAGAAAAAAGATATTAATTTTTAAAATTTAATAAAAAGAAAAGAAAGGAGAAAACAATGAGCAAGAAGAAAATTATTGCTGTCTCAATCGTATTAGCATTAATACTATTAATAGGAGGAATGATAGCTTACTTTACAGATACAGATAACAAAACTAACGTATTTGTTTTAGGAGATAATGTAGACATTGCATTAAATGAAACATTCAATGAAACTGTTGCAAATGGAGTTCATCCTGGAACAGTTGTTGAAAAAGCTCCAAAGGTTGTAAACCAATCTACAACTACACCAGCTTATGTATTTTTAGAAGTAAAAGTTCCACTATATGATTCAAATGCTGATGGAACAGTTGATGCAGAATTATTCCAATATACTCCAAAGGCTGGATGGTATGAGATGGAAGATAAGGCAAGTACTGATACTACTAATAAATTTAGAACACATGTATATGCATATGGCTCAGAAACAGCTATGACTTCATTAGCTGCTAGTAGCGAAACAGGAACATTATTTGATAATGTTACTTTAGTTTCTACATTAACAGCAGAACAAAAAGCTACAGCTCCAGATAATCCAAATATCGACATCGTAGCAAAAGCTATCCAAATAGACAATGTTGGAACAACACCAGCTGAAGTATATGCAAAATTCTAAGAATAAAAGGCAAGCATAATGAAGAATTATATAAAAGTCATCAAAGCAATTATAAATGCTTTGATGACTCTAATTCTTATCATAGGAATAGTATTTATTTTATTATTCATAATTGGAATTGAACCCTCTGTTGTAGAAAGCGGCTCTATGGAACCGTCTGTTCATGTTGGAAGTCTTTGTTTTGTTAACAAGCATTATAGCTATGACAAAATTAAAGAAGGAGACATTATAGCTTTTGAACTTCCTGGAGGAACAAAGGCTACTCATAGAGTAGTATTAAAGACAGAAGAAGGGCTTGTAACCAAAGGTGATGCTAATAAAGACACTGATGGTATTGTTACTACAAAGGATAATTATTATGGAAAAAATATCTTTTCAATTCCTAAAGTTGGATATGCAATAAAGGCTACCCAAACTACAAGAGGGAGAATAGTATTGATAACTATAATAATTGTGCTATTAGTAGCAGCATTTTCTTTAGGAGAATCTAAAGGAAAAAGATTTAAAGAAGAAAATAGTGAAGAGGAATAGATTTGGCAAGAAGACATGGTGGAAGACGTTTTGCTCCCACAAAAAAATCTAATTTAATATTATCTATTATTCGTATGCTAGCTATTTTGTTAGTATTAGTAGCTATAGTTGCTAACTGGCAAAGTATATTAGCTTTCTTTACTGATGGAGATTCAATAAAAAATGTATTTTCGATTAAAGCATATTATGATATTGAATTTAATTCTAATGACGGAACAGATACAACTGAAAGTCAAAGATTATCATTCAATGTGGAAACGGCTTTAATGGCAAATACATTTATTAGAGATGGATATATGTTTAATGGATGGAATACTGAATTAGATGGTTCAGGAACACCTTTCCAAGATGAAGCATTAGTAACCCAAAATAGTTTTGCAAGTGTAGAAGGTACAAATATTCTTTATGCACAATGGGTTGAAATTCCTGCAAATGCAGTTGCTGTTATAAATGGCCATTATTATGAAACACTTCAAGCTGCAATAAATGCAGTACCAACAGATAATACTGAAACTCTAGTGGAATTGTTAAAAGATACGACGGAAAACCTAATTGTAGCGCAAAACAAAAACATTACATTTGATCTTAATAATTTTACTATAACAAATAAGAATACTAATTCTGTATTTAAGAATAGTGGTACAGTTAGAATTTCTAATGGAACAATAAAACAAACTGTCCAAAATGAATCAGCTTTTGATAATAGTTCTACGGGAAAACTATATATTAGTGGTGGTTCTATTATGATGACCAATACTAATGGTAAGCAGGCTATTTATAATAATGGTGGTATTACTGAAATCTCAGGTAGTGCATACTTAAGTTCAGTTGGTAACCAATCAAATGCTAATAACAAAAGACCAGCAGTCCATAATCTAAATGGAGGAACCCTAACCATTTCAGGTGGTACTATCGTTTCGAAATATTTTATTGGTGTTAAAAATGATGCTGGAACATTAATTATTGGTATTAAAGGTGGTGAGTCAAATAATACTACTCCTATAATTCAAGGTGGTACATATGGAGTAAGTAGTACACCTCAATATAGCTACTATGATGGAATAATAAAAGGTAAAACTGCTGCTGTAAATAATGAAGCATTAATTACAGATACAGATAATCTAGAGATAGTTCACTTAACTGAAACCATTGATGATGCTCTTTACCATGACATTATATTATCAAACGAGGAATATAAAACAGTAACCTTCAATCCTAATGGAGGAAGTGTTTCTGAAACAGAAAGAGGAGTAAAATCAGGAAATCCAATTGGAACTTTACCAATTCCAATACGAAATGGATTTTTATTTGATGGATGGTTTACAGACCCTACTGATGGTACTCAAATTGATGAGAATACTATAATAACAGATGATATTACATACTATGCTCATTGGGCAGATAATAAATGTTTTGTGGTAAATGGTTCTAGATATGGAAGTTTGCAAGAAGCTGTAAATGCAGTACCTAATAATGTTCAAACCACAATTACTCTTACGAGAAATGTGGATTCTAATCAAAAAGCAACTATTAATAAAAATCAAAATATTATTCTTGATTTTGGAACATATACAATTAACCATACAGGAAATGATACTGTTGTAGAAAATAAAGGCACTTGTTTAATGGTTAGTGGTACTATAAAAACAAATGGTAATGCAGGAGCTATTAACAATAATACGGGCGCTGATTTTACTATTTCAGGTGGAAGTATTATAGCTACTGGTGATAGACAAGCAATTTATAATTTTGGTAATGTTTTAATTACTGGTGATGCATATTTAAGCTCTAAAGCAAGTGGCTTGGCACAACAACAGTATACTACATTGGAAAGAGCTACTATTCAAAACCTACCAGGAGCTACTACTACAATCACAGGGGGTGTAGTTGTTAGCGAAGAGCAGCAAGCTATATCTAATGATGGAACATTGATAATGGGTACTAAAGATGGCAATATTAATAGTTCTTCACCAGTTGTTATAGGTAAAACTATTGGCATAGATAATCTAGGAACTTATAATTTCTACGATGGAATTGTAAAAGGTATGACTGGAACAATTTCAGGAAATGTTTCTGATATAGAAGACAATAGCCATCGAGTAACATCAACAGAAGTAATAGATGGAACCACATATTATACAGAATATATAGAAGCAAATTAATATTTAAAGAAAAAAATAAAATCACTAGCTTAGGCTAGTGATTTTTTGTTTTGATTTTATGTTTTTATAATTTTATATTTATTTTCTTTGTTATTCTTTATTTCTTTGTTGTTTCCTTATTCTTATTAATAATATTATTCCAATAACTGCAGCAATAATGCAAAAGATTTGATTTAAAGAAATAATATGTTTTCCAGGAGTTCTTAGAAAATCAAGAGCAAATTTTACTATACTGCAAGCAATTAAGTTAAAGGGAAGAGTATATCTTATATCTTTTTTCTTATGATAAACAATAATTGCTGCTATAAATATTATATAATTTGTAATGGTTTCTGCTAATTGTACTGGAAATAAGTTTGTGTTATTTGGTGCTTTATCTGAATGTTCATAAATTACATGAAGCGGTCCAGAATACTCAATTCCATAACAACATCCATTTATGAAGCATCCAATTTTTCCAATAGCATATATAAGTGGAACGCTAAATACTAGTATTGCAAATAATTGTTTCGAATCTGGTTTAAAAATAAAATAATAAATTAAACCTGCAATCGCTATTAGTATCAATGCATAGAATGATGATCTAAAGAAAAATATTGCTACTAACCAAACTATAGATTCTAAAGTAGCTAGGATTGCTATCTCATAATTTTTAAATTTTTCTTTAATTGATAAAATTACCAATATAATTAAATAAACTAAAAAACTAACTAACAAGCTTACACCATAGTAGTTAAAATTTAGATTTGGTATATAAATATGACTATTCAAAATATTTAACTCCTAATAAATTAACCACAACTTGACAAATCGTTACAGCCACACGCATCCATACAAAAAGTAGTTGCACTAAACGTCCAGATAGCCAACACTATTGTAATACTAATTAGTACAAGAACTAAATGTAAAATGAAAGTGATTATAACATATTTGCTTGTTATTTTGTTTTTTATTACTTTAACCAAAGCAATAGTTACTAAAATTATTGAAGCTAAACAGCATAATGCTGAAAAACCAACAATAAAAGGCATAACAGGAGAGCCTATTATTGTTTTAATATCTTTTAAGAATATATATATTACAAATGAGATTATAAGTAATACTATATCAAATAAACGTAAGCCAATAGAAATAGTGGTTAATATGTTTGCACTTTTTTTAATTTTTTCTAATTCTTCTGGTGATTTTAGATCATGATCTATTTGAGATTCAATCTTGGGTTCAGTATTAGTCATTTTACCTATTTCAAATCCACAACCTGAACAAAATCTGACATTATCACCATTTTCTTTTCTACAATTTGGACAAATCATATTTTATTTTCCTTTGAATTTTTAAATTAAAAAATAACTCTTAATCACATGCAGTAATCATTGCTCCGCATGCAGCAAACAATAATACAAAGGCTATAATTGTTAGAACAACACTTGCTATAATACATCCAATTATTACCCAAAATGAAACATTAACAAAAGTATTCTTAAGTTTTCTTTGAGAAACTTTAACTTTGGCCATAATAATTAAAACAAGGGATGCAATAAAACAACCCATGCTTAGACCTTCACATAAAAGTCCTAGAAGGCTAGTAGTTCCTGAATAGAAAGAATAAGAGCTATTTGAAGAATCATATGTGCTTAAGTATGAAAGTATACCACTTAAGAATGCTCCTGCAATGGTTAAAAGATTCCTTCCAAAATATAAGCACAAAGCTATAATTGCAAACTTTTTAGCTTTACGATTAACTTGATCATCATCTTCTATTCCATTGTTTGTTTGTGGTTGAGCATAATTGTTTGCTTGATTGTATTGATTGTAGTTTTGAGTTGAAAATTGGTCTGGAGCAAATTGTTGTGAGGTAGGAGTAGGTGTAGGATTGTATTGAGTAGTGTTTGCAACTGATGGATCTTTATACTCGTAAGGATTTGCTGGTGGAGTATTTGGTGCTTGTTGTGGCGTAGGACTAAGCTTTGTTCCACAATTTACACAAAAGCTGACCCCAGGATTATTTTCTTTATTACAATTAGGACAAATCATAATTAATCTCCTTTATATATTTTTTTATATTTAGAAATTTATTAACAATAGAATATCATTAATAAATTCAATAGTAAAGGATATTTGATTATTGTTCAAAATTTGAAAAATTGGCCATTTTGTGGTATTATAGAAGAAGTCAGTCAAGACTTTTTGAAAAGAGGTGAAAACAGTGTCTATTTTGAGTAAATTCAAGAGAACCATCGCCCGAGAGAAGCAAGTGCATGAGACCACGTATTCTGCCCATGGAGTCGATGTTGTTATAGAAACAACTAATAAAATCAGGAAAAAACTCCGGGACGAAGATGTGCTGTCCATGTCGAAACTGGCACTGGATGAATACTTGTCCGACTTTGAATTGGATCGGATAGCTGCAGATATCGAAATGCGCTACAACGTATCCGAATTCGGCGGAGTCATGATACTCCAAAGTGGACGCAAGGAATTAGTAATCTATATCCAGTAAAGAGAATGCCACCAGATGCTCAATCTGGTGGCGTTTTCTATTTACTTTATAACAAAAAAATGCTAATATTAATTTGAAAATAAAAGGAAGAGGAGAAGCCTTATGTATTCAAATGGAAAGATATTAGTTGGTAAGACTGAAGAAGGAAAAGAACTAAATTTACTTCTAGATAAAGCAAATCGTCATGGTGTTATAAGCGGTGCTTCTGGAAGTGGAAAAACAATTACTTTAAAGGTTATGGCTGAAAGTTTTTCTGATAGTGGAGTACCAGTATTTTTAGCCGATGTTAAAGGAGATCTAGCAGGAACAGCTGTAGAAGGAGAAGAGTCAGAAGCTCTAAACTCTAGATTAGAAAAACTTGGTATAGATAATTTTGAATATAAGAAGTTTCCAGTTAGATTTTGGGATTTGTTTGGAATAGGAGGACATCCTATTAGAGCAACTGTCGACTCAGTTGGTCCAGAAGTATTATCAATGATGCTAGGACTAAATGAAACTCAAGAAGGAAATCTTGCTATAGTTTTTAGAATTGCTAAAGACATGGAAATGAAATTAGATGATCTTAAAGATTTAAGATTGATGTTACAATATGTAGCAAATAATCGTGAAGAATATACTACTACATATGGAAATATAACACCTCAGAGTATAGGAGTTATTCAAAGATCTTTATTAACATTAGAAAATCAAGGTGCAGACCAATTCTTTGGCCTACCAGAACTAGATATACATGACTTCTTAACACAAGATGAAGGCAAAGGAGTAATTAATATTCTACATAGCGTAGAATTGTTTAAAAGTCCAGATTTATATGCTTCATTCTTATTATGGTTATTATATAAATTATTTAACACTATGCCTGAAGTAGGTGATCTTGAAAAGCCAAAGATGGTTTTCTTCTTTGATGAAGCTCATTTATTATTTAAAGATATGCCTGCTTATAGATTAAAGACTATTATTCAAGTAGTAAAATTAATAAGAAGTAGGGGAATAGGCTTATATTTTATTAGTCAAGCTATTACAGATATTCCTGATGATATACTTTCACAATTAGGAAATAGAGTTCAACATACATTAAGAGCATATACTCCAAGTGAGCAAAAGAATATAAGAGCTGCAGCAGATTCATTTAGAAGCAACCCTAAATTTGATACAAAAGAAGCAATTGAAGGCCTTGGAACAGGAGAAGCTCTAATTTCTTTCCAAAATGAAAAAGGAGAGCCTGAAATAGTAGAGAAGGCAACTATATTACCTCCACAAAGTAAAATGGGTGTAATAGACGATATAACACGAAATAAGGTAATAAATAATTCTCTTATAGTAGGAAAATATGATGAAGCATTAGAAAGAGATAGTGCTTTTGAAGAATTAGATAAACTATTAAGAGAAAAATTAGAAGCTGAAGAAAAAGCTGCACAAGAAGCTCAAGAGGCTAAAGAAAAAGCAAAGCAAGAGGCAGCTGAAGAAAAAGCAAGATTAAAAGAAGAAGCTCAAAAAGAAAAAGAAGCTGCTAAGAAAAACGACCAAATTAAGAAGCTAGGAAATAGAATGGTCGGAAATGCAGTAAGTCAAGTTCAAAGAAAGGTAATTAATAATATTTTAAAGAATTTCTTTAAATAATTTCTTAAAATAGTTATAATCGTATGAAAAATGAATGAGATTATTATTCAAATAACTAAATACTTTTTACTATTTATATGCTATAGCTTTGGTGGATGGATAATAGAAACTATAAATTGCTCTATTAGAGAACGAAAATTCTCTAATAGAGGATTTTTATTGGGACCAATTTGCCCAGTATATGGTTTTGGAGGAGTTTTTATTACTATTCTCTTAACTAGATATTATTCATCTGTACCAGTAGTTTTTGTAATGTCTATAGTTTTATGTGCAATATGGGAATACTTCACTAGTTGGATTATGGAAAAAATATTTAAAGCTAGATGGTGGGATTATTCAAATGATAAATTAAACTTAAATGGGCGCATTTGTATAAGAACATTAATTCCTTTTGGAATATTAGGCCTATTTATAGTTTATGTGATAGATCCACTTCTAAAAATTGCTTTTGAACATATTAATATAGAAATATTGAAGGTTATAGCATTATTATTTTTAATATTATTCATAATAGATATTTTATTATCTGCTTCAATAATTAAAAAAGTTACTCATACAGCTATAAAGATTATTTCTAAAAGTCCTAGAGATAATACGCAAGAAATTAAGGAAAAGGTAAGAAAAGAATTAAAAAATGTGTTTGGTGCTAGAAGACTTTTAAATGCATTCCCTGATTTCGAAATCATTAAAGAAAAGATAAAGATAGCAATATATGAAGCTAAAGAGAGAATTGATAAAGCAGCAGAAGAAAATGAAGAGCGAATTGAGAATATAAAGAAAAAGAGTAAAGAAAATATCGAAATTATTAAAAATAAAAGTCGTGAAACCATTGAAAAGAGAAGAAAAGATTATAAAAAATAATGGACAACATGCTATGTTCGTGGTAAAATCTAATTGTTTCAAAAATAAAGCCTAAAGGAGGCAATGGTATGAAACAGAGAGTACTTAATCAACTGAATATGGTGCTCGACAACAATGGCAACCCTCGGGCCTGTGGAAGAGATAACGTTAAAAAAGCAATCCAGCTTGCAAGCGAACTTTTCCCTGGTATGAACTATGGAGACATCGATACTGGAAAAATGAATGTGGAGATGCTCTATTTGTTGAAACAGATGCTCGAGCTTGAGCTTGGGCAAGAGGGATAACCACCAACCTGGCCAGTTAATGGGCAGAAAAAGCACTCATCGGACTTCGGTTTGATGAGTGTTTTTATTGTAAAAAAAGTATAAAAGTGATATAATAAGGTTTATGAGTTTTTAGTTTCTTTTTTCGATTCATAGTGTTGCTAAAACACTATTTTACATATAGTTGTGTAGTCGGTAGGTTAGTGGTTTGTGAGAAGAATGGGGGAGTAAAAAATGAAAAAGTTTTTTGCATTAATCCTTTTGGTAGCGACCATGCTTTCTATGACCATCATTACAGCGCATGCGGCAGATGAAGGAAACTATCCGTACATTGGACGGAGCACAGAGACTTTAGCTTTTAGAGATGAGAATGGTAATCGCATTTGCAATCTTCCCAAGGGCGAGTTCTTTAAGGTGCTTTATCAAGATCCTAGAGATTTTGAACGTGTATGGGTTGAATGGAATGGGCAAGAAGGCTCAATCATCGTAAGATGTGTAGAAAGACTTAGCCAAGAGGCTGATTTGACGAATTCGTCAGAAGCATATCTTACAGGTTCACTCAATCTCAGGGAACCTGAGACATATGAGTGGATAGCTCTTTTAAATCGTGGAACAAAAGTTACTGTAGTTGGAGAAGATCCTTATCATTCTGATCGAACTATCGTAAGATATAACGATTTAGAAGGAAGTGTCTTAAGCAGTTATGTTATGAACTTATCCAGTGCTGATTTCATCCTTGTGAATATTGATGAACAAATGGTTTATTTGTACAAGGATGGAAAATTAGTGACATGTAACAATGTTGTTACTGGAATGCTTAATTCAAGAGATACGCCTAGAGGATTCTTTTCGATTCAAGGAAAGGCGGATGATGCTAAACTGAGTGGGGATGGCTATAAAGATATCCCTGTTAAGTATTGGATGCCTTTTTATGGTGGCTGTGGATTTCATAGTGCTAATTGGAGAAGTCGTTTCGGCGGCAATATCTATACCTATGATGGTTCTCATGGTTGTGTTAATTGCCCGACAGAGTTTGCGAAGGAACTGTATGAAAACAGCTATGTGGGTATGGCTGTAATAATACCCTAAGAAGAAAAAGAATGGTGCCTGGTAACAACCGGGCACCATTTTTATATTTTTAGTTACAAAAAGAATGATTTATTGACACTTTGAAGCATTGTGTGTTTAAATATAACTAAATTAGTTTAATTTATATAATAATTGGAGATAATATGAATTATTTAAAAGCAGGAACAGATGCTATTCCGATACTAGGAAATGCAAAAAATGCAGTAACTGCTGCAATAGCAGTAGCAATGGTGTTGTTTTTTATTGGAATAGCTGTTTATTTTAGTAAAAAAATAGGGGATACAATTAAACGTGTAGTTTTAGGACTATTAATTGTATTAGCTTTGGCAGGTTTTGTATTACTTAAGATTTTTGTGCTATAAAAAATGGAGGTACATTAATGAATCTTAAAAAAGAAGAAAATACTAGTATTGTTAATCGAGCAATTGAGTTCGTGGGAATGGATACTGAAATTCCACCGGTTCAAGCTGTATATGGACCACCAGAACCTAATTATGGAATAATTGCTGCAAAATTAACATTTATGGCAGCTATTGTTATTTGCTTTATTGGATTATTGGCATTTTTTATTAATAAGATTAGTATAAAAGTGAAATTGATTATATTGACAATATTAATTGTTTTAATAATAACAGGACTAGTTTTATTAAAAATTTTTGTGTTTTAAGGACTGAATTATGTTTAAAAAAATAATGAATTATGGCAAATCAGAAGTTCTATATAATGAAAAAGAAAGACTTTCAAAAGAACCTGATTTAAGAAATCTATTTTGGGAAACAACATTAAGATGCAATGAAAAGTGTAAACATTGTGGAAGTAGAGCTGGTGAAAAAGATACATTAAAAGATGAATTAACAACAGATGAAATTAAGAAAGTTTTTAAAGATGTATCTGAAAAAATAAATCCTAATAATATATTAATCAATGTAACAGGAGGAGAGCCATTACTTAGAAAAGACTTGTTTGAAGTAATGGACTATGCTTGTAATGGACTAGGTTTTAGATGGGGAATTACTACTAATGGATTGGCAATGAATGATGAAGTAATTCAAAAAATGAAGGATACTCATTTAGCTACTATGTCTATTAGTATTGATGGACTTCAAGAAACTCATGATAAGTTTAGAGGAGTAAAAGGTGGTTTTGATAAAACGATTCAAAACATCAAGAAACTTCAAGCAGATAAATTCTTAAGAGCTTTTCAAATTACCACTGTTGTAAACAAATTAAACATTAATGAACTAGATGGTTTATATGATTTAATGGAAGATTTGGAAGTGGATTCATGGAGAATTGTAAATATGGATCCTATTGGAAGAGCAATAGATAATAGTAATTTAGCTCTAGATAAAGATGATTATAAGTACTTATTTGATTACATGAAAAATAAGAAGTCTAAATTTGAAATTACTTATGGATGTGCTCATTATTTAGGAATGGATAGAGAATACTCAATAAGAAACTATGGTTTTTTCTGCTTTTCAGGATTCACAACAGCAAGTGTTTTATATAATGGAGATATTTTTGTTTGCCCAAATGTTGAGAGAAGAAAAGAATTAATCCAAGGCAATGTAAAAGTTGATAATTTTGCTGATGTATGGTTTAATAAATTTAAATGGATTAGAGATTTAGATAGATTTAAAACAGGTAAATGTGCAACCTGTGAAGACTGGAAATATTGTAGAGGAGATTCTCTTCATACTTGGGATTTTGATAAAAATGAACCTAAACTATGCATAAATCATTTATTAAATGGGGAAGGAAAAAAATAAATTTGAAATATTTAAGCGTGACTGTACCTAGTGAGGGATCATTAACCCCACAAGCACTATATGGTGTTCCACCATATTCGATTCAAAGAGGGTTTTCATTTTTGGGTATTATAATACTCTTTATAATAGGATTAATCGTTCTATTAAATACTTTATTAAATAGGAAAAAGAAGAAAAAAGCAAAAATAATAGTTTTATCAATAATAGCAGTAGCAATAATAGTATTAGTTTTATTAAACAAATTTGTTTTTGTATAACTATAATGATTAGTTTTCTAAAGAGGAGAATAAATATGAAAAAGATATTTATGAAAATTTCTTTTTTAATGAGTTCATTTATTATTGGGATTCAATCAAAAGTATTTGGTAGAGAGATGCCGTCTACTCTATATGGACCACCAACTCCAGCTAACAATGATACAATACCTTTTGACCCAAGTCTATTTGAAGATACTAACACAGTTGTTAATCCACAAACTAAATATGGCGCACCTTCACCAATTGTAAATAGACCAAATAATAATATAAATAACACATCAGGTTTAGGACATGCACAGATACTTTCAATAATAATTGCTATTTTACTATTTGTTATTGGATTAGTAATAGTTTTGAATAAAGGGATTAAACGTAATATTAAGGCTATTTTACTTACAATTATTTCAATAGCAATTGTTGTATTAATGTTGTTAACAATGTTTGTTTTTTAAAGCAAGGGGGGAAATAAACATGAAAAAGATATTTAAGAAAATTTCATATGCATTAAGTACGTTTGTTTTAGGAGCTCAAGCTAAAATATTTGCAGCTGATAAAGCAATTGCTGTATATGGACCAGCACCTGATCCTAAACCAAGTAATACAATATTTGACCCAGGACAAACGGATATTTATGGACCAGCACCAGACCCAGGACCTGCTCAAAATGTACTTAATCCAGGTGGATCACAAAACATATTTGATCCAAACCAAACTGATATATATGGGCCAGCTCCAGATCCAATCAAGACAGCTACAGGATTAGGACCAGGTCAAATACTTTCAATATTAGTATCTGTTGTTCTATTTGTTTTAGGTATAACAATAGCACTAAACAAAGGTATAAAGAAAAATGTAAAGATTATTTCTATAAGCATTATTTCTGTACTGATAGTTGTATTAATGATATTAACAATATTTGTGTTTTAATATAATTATAAATTAGGTGAGAAAATGAAGAAAATAATAAATAAAGTAATAGCTGCATTAATAGGTATAATAGTATTGCTTCAAAATAAAGTCAGTGGAGTATCTGTTCCTAGCGCTGGTTCATTGGATGTGCAAGCACTATATGGGTCACCACAGGGGTTTGTGGGCAAGCTTACTGGATTGGAACACAAGCAAGCTTTTGTAATTTCTATAGTGATTTATATTATTTTTTTTATAATAGGAACAATAATAGCAATTTCTAAAAAAATAAATAAAATAGTAAAAGTGATTCTTCTTATTATTGCTATATTGGGTTTATTATTCTTTTTCGTTCAAATAATTTTTGAATTTTGGTATTCTTTTACTTAAAATAATTTTTGAAGTAATGACTTTAGTGCTTTAACGAAAAAGAGCCTCCTGCTGTTGCAGGGGGCTCTTCTGGACAACTATTTGCCGTCATCCATGCAATCTCTCTTGTAACGCTCCCATTCCTTAATGGCATTGATGGCGTAATCGAGAGCATCACATCTTTTGTAAAGACGGTTATGTTCTTCTGCGATACGCATGTGTTCAAGAGTTTCAATCACTTCAGAGACAGACATGTCATTCTTAGTTTCCATCAGAGTCACCTCCTCATGAAAAAGCAATACACATCGAGTTGCCCATGTAGTAATAAAAATTACTTTTGCCATTATAGCACGGAAAAAGGCTTTAGTCAAAAGAAATATCATTATTGAAATTCATTCGAGTTTTGTATAAAATATTTTATATATTTTTAGTTAATTTAAATGGTGGTGATTATGGAAAAACGAGATTTATATGACAAAGATAGAAAACTAATTGGAAAGACAATTAACAAAGGTGAAGAGCCACCAGAAGGAACTTACATTCAAGTTGTGTTAGTATTTATCCAAAATAGCGATGGAAAGTTTTTAATACAAAAACGTAGTAAAGAAAAGAATGGACTATTTGCTACTACTGGAGGACATCCAAAAGAGGGAGAAACAAGTAGACAAGGAATCATTTCTGAAGTAAAAGAAGAACTAGGAATAGACTTAGATAATGAAAAACTTGAATGGTACTTTGGAGGAAGAGAAGATTCTGAAAGAGTATTTTGGGATGACTACTATATTAGGATGGATGATATAGACATTAATAATTTGAAATTACAAAAAGAAGAAGTGGATTCAGTGCTTTGGCTAAGTGCCGAAGAAATAATAGATTTAAAAAATAAAAATATGTTTTTCTTAAATCATTTTGAAGAATTTGAAGAACTACTTAAATGGTTAAAAAAGGAGAAAGATGAAAGCAATATTTGCAACAAAGAATAATGGAAAAGTAAATCAACTTAAAGAAATAATTAAATTATGCAATATGGATCTGGAAATAGAATCAGAAAAAGATGTTGGCTTTAATGAAAACGTTGAAGAAACAGGAATGACTTTTGAAGAAAACTCTAAAATAAAGGCAAGTAGCTTAAAGCAATATTGCGATAAAAACAATGTAGAATATGATTTTGTTTTAAGTGATGATTCTGGACTATGTGTTGATAAGTTGAATGGAATGCCTGGTGTGTTTTCAGATAGATGGGCTGGAGAAAATACTACTAATAACGAGAAACTAGATTTTCTACTAGAAAAGATGAAAGACTATAAAGAAGATAAAGATAGAAAAGCTATGTTTGTATCTGTTATTACAGCTATTTTTAAAGATGGAAAAGTAATTCAAACAAGAGGAGAATGCATAGGTCATATAGCAGATCATTACAATTTAATAGACAGACTTACATATAATCCAGTATTTATTCCTGAAGGGTTCAATAAGCCAATAGGGGAAATGGATGAAGAAGAGTTTGGAAGAGTACATAATCATAGAGAAATTGCCATTAGGAAACTAATGGAAAAAATACAAAATACTCATCAAGAATAATACTTGATGAGTATTTTTTGTATATTGTAAAATTATAATAAAGTTGATATAATCTCATTAATCTTTTTAAGGAGGATAAAAAAATGGACGATTGTTATGAATGCCCTTGTGGATATGTTTATGATCCAGCAGACAATGGAGGAAAACCATTTGAGGATCTACCAAATAGCTGGAGATGCCCAAAATGTGGAGCATATAAGGACGAATTTGATAGAGTTTAATTTTACTAAAGAATAAGGATTAAATCATGGAAGTAATTGAAAAAACAAATTGCCCTAATTGCGGTGCACCAATTACTACTGAAATTTGTCCATATTGTAATACTGCTACAGGAATAAAAACTGCAACAGCCAATATGGAATATCCAGTAATTGAATGCAAAGAAGCCAATTTAGGTTTCTTTAATACGGTCTTTCCATTGATCTTTGCTGTTTCTTTTGGCTTTTTTGGCTTTGTATTTCCATTTTTATTGTCAGAAGAGGACGCTTCAGAGGTTTCACTAATGTTTTTTGCTTTTGGACTGATTGGAATAATAGCTTTACTAATAACTCTTTATAATGTTGCTAAGTATTTATTAGTAAAGATAAATGGAAAAGAAATAGAAGGTATAGTATATGGCTATATGAGTGATAACATGCTTATAAATGGAAATCCTGCTCAAATAGTAAAAATAAAAATAGATACTGATGAGGGTCCAAGATTTATCTTGTATCAAACAGGAGATATTAAGCAGCCATATGCAATTAATGGGACTATAAAACTTAAAGTATATAAGAATATTTTTCGTATAGAAAATGGTGCGAAAACGTATTTTTAAGGAGCAAAGTTATGGAAGGCTTTAAAAAAATTTTGAAAGTTATATTAATAATTATTTTGCTTATTATTCTTGCAGTTATATTTATATATGCAAGAATTTTTATTAATTACAAAATGAATGAGGAAAAATATAATTCAAGTCATCCTATACAAGGAAATACTAATGGATATGTTCCTCAAGGTCTTGAATATTCAACAAAATATAATATAGTTTTGCAAACTTCATATAATGCAAATAATGAAGCAAGTATGCTATATGTAACAGATTTTGAGAGTGGCAAGCTTTTAAAAAGCTTGAAATTAATGAAAGAAGATGATTCTCCTAACACAAATCATGTTGGGGGAATTACCACAAATGAAGATAAAGTGTGGATAACTAACGACTATGAAATTAGTGAATATAAGTTAGAAGATATCTATACAACGACTGATAACAGTATTAAGAGTGTAAAGACAACAAAGCTTCCTGTTAGAGGAGACTTTTGCAAATATAAAAATACTACTTTGTGGATAGGGGACTTCTATTTAAAACATTTTTATGATGTACCAGATGATAATCCACTACTTATGGCTTATGATGTAAAAGATGAGATGAATTTTAATGAACCTAAATATATAATGTCTCTTCCTAAAATGGTTCAAGGAATGGAAATCACTAAAGAAAATGAGTTTATCTTTACTGAATCATTCACATATTTAATTAATTCTAAATTGCAAGTTTATACAAATCCTTTAAATGTAAGACCTTCTAAATATAGATTTAACGAAAAAGATATTCCATATTATGAATTTGGAAAAACAAATTTAAGAAAGACTATCAAAATACCACCAATGGCTGAAGGTATGTTTTATAAAGATAGAAGCTTATATATTCTATTTGAAAGCAATAGCGATAAATATAAATTTGCATTCCCAAAAGTGGAAAATATAATAAAATTTGATGATTCAAATTGGAGATAGGAAGGTAAACTTTACGTGAAAGAAAAATTTTTGATATTCAAAGAAAAGAATTATAATTTAAAAACTACAATATCAATTGTACTTTTAGTAGGCTTAATTAGTGGCTTTTTAGGATTTATCTATGAAACTTTTTTCTATAGAATTGATTTAGGATATTGGGTAAAAAGAGGCTCTACTTATGGTCCAATTATTCCTGTGTACTTTTTTGGTGCAATTATAATAGTGCTTTTAACATATAGATTAAAAAAACATCCATTATTAGTACTATTGGTTAATAGCTTAATTTCTGGAGTAGTAGAATTTTTAACAGCGTTATTCTTTGATAAAGTATGTAATGTAAGACTATGGGATTATAATGTTGAGATTTGGAACTGGGGTAATGTAAATGGATATATTTGTGCTAGATCTATTGCACTTTTTGGTATTTGTAGTTTTATATTTATTTATTTAGTTATACCTTTATTATTTAAATTAAAAGAAAAGGTTAGTGAAAAAGTTTTAAGTGCAATTGCTATTTCTGGAACAACATTATTTTTTGTAGATATAATTTTACATTTTATTTTTACCACAATTATTGCACATTAGGAGATAAAAATGAGTAAATCCATAGATGAGTATTTAAGAATTATATATCCAAACTTAGAACAATTAAGTCAAGAAGAAAAGCTGAAATTCGAAAAGGATAAGGCTTTTCTTTTAGCATATCTAAAAGAATTTGAAGAATTCTATAAAAGATTTGAAAATGCAAGAGCTAAAATGGGAGACCAGAAGTTTTATTCAATAGCACTACAATTATGCAAAGAGGACTATGATAAAGAGACAATAATAGCTAATTACATTGATGGAATGGATGAATTATTGGGGAATAATTCTTATATTACTCAAAATTATGATGAATTTATGGCCTTGATGAACTATGAGAGGCAACAAGGGAAAAGTTTATTAGGAGTCGAAAGTGATAAAACTCCAATAGGAATAGATAAGGTATTTGAGCTTACAGAAGAATTCTTAAATCAAATTGATCCTTCAGGAGAGATGGCAAAAGAGCTAAGAAATATGATGGAGCAAGGAAGAATTAGATTTCTTTTTCCAGATGGAAAAAATAATAAATCAAATTATGATAAAGGGATTATTAATTATGCATTCGATGGAACATTAGAAACCGCTAATGGACTAATTCACGAATTTATGCATCATTGGACAAAAATTAAAGGAGATCTAAATGATGGAAGAGTAGATCATACTATGTTTAATGAGTTTGAATCTATATATTATGAAAATGCTTTTATTAGATTCATGAATAATAAAGGTTTATTAAAAAATGGTGAGAATCCACTACTTGTTACTAGACTTAAAAGACAATATAAAAAAGATCCAAATAATAGCGTATTAATGCTTTTAGAATTATATAAACTAAAATTGGATAATAAGGAGATAGATAAAGAATCGATTGTAGAGACTTTGCAAAAGTATTTCCCAGGCATTAAAGATAAAGAGGAATTATGGAAAAAGATTAGCGAGACATTATATAGATTTTGCAAAGATAACTATTTTCCAGGAGAGACAGTAAATGGACCAGTTATGTATAGATTTAATACTGCTCTTGCAATGAAAACTAGTCTAGATCCAAAAACAATGATGCGAGTACATAAGTTAGTTCCATTTATAAAAGGTAGAACTCAAGATGGAGAGTTTATGGAACAATATAAACGAATGAGAAAAGAAATTATTAGCGAAAGAACAAGTGAAGATATTGATAAAAAATAATTAATTAAATACTTAATTAATTATAAAACATTAACAAATTATGCTTGAAGGGAACAAATAATATGCCAACTACCGTTTATTTAATTAGACATTCTATTAGATTTAATCCACATTTAATAGAGTCTTATAATACTGCTCAAGATAAAACTGTTAGAAATGAAAAGATTGTTTTAAGTGTTGAAGGGGAAAGAAGAGCAGAAATATTAAGCAATGAAGAAGAACTTCAAAACTTAGATGCAATATATGTTAGCAATTGTGTAAGAACTCTTCAAACAGCTAAATATACGATAGAAAAGCAAAAGCTAAATGTTAATATTGATGAGAGATTTGATGAAAGAAGAGTAGGAATTCCAAATGATGATGTAGTAAAAGATTGGTGGTTACAACAATATTGGAATGAAAACTATAAAACTGTTGGAGGAGAAAGTCAAAAAGAAGTAAGAGAAAGATTTTTAGAAGCTCTAAATGATGCCATAGATGCAAATAAAGGCAAAAGAATTGCTGTTTTCTCACATGGATATGCAATAACTTTCTTTATAATGAAATGGTGTAAATTTGAATATATAGAAGCGGAGGATAATATAAAGTTTACTTTTAAAGGAAAAGAGTTTTTTAGAAATAAGATAAATGCTCCTGAAGTATTTAAGTTAGAGTTTGATGATAATAAAGAATTATTAAAGATTAGTCATGTGACATTTGATGATTTGCCATATAAATATGGAATTGAAGAATAATTGTACAAGATTAGAAGTCTACCAAATAGATAGGTGGGCTTTTATTTTTAGCCAGATCCTATAAGAATGAAAAAAGTGAAGCAATATTAATGTTTCTAAAAAAAGCGAAGAATGTTTCCAAAAAGATACAATAATGACATGCTGCTGAAACGAATTAACATGTATTATGTGTATAATTATGTTATAGTATTTGAAATAAGGAGAAGTGTTTTTATATGGAAGAAAAAACTAATTTTAGAAGAAGAATAATTTGTTTATTGGTTATTATTTCGTTAGTTGGATCTATAATACTTGCATATAAATCAAACGCAGCAGGCGAAAGCTATAAAGTTAAACAAGTAACCAGCGTTAGTGAAATTAATAGTAATAATTTATACCAATACATAATTGTATATGAAGATGGTAATGGAAATAATTATGCATGGGCATCTTGTGGTAGCAATGGTGGAAACAATATGCAAGGAAGAAGCAATGTAGTTGAGGTTTCTATTGATAATGGAGTACTTACTCCAAATGGAGATACTAATATATTGTGGGAATTCACCAAGAGTAAATTAAGCGTAATGGAAAGTGGTGATCATCCAGCAATATCTAGCTGCGAAGAAGTATATTCAGGAAGAAAAAATATAATGATTTGTGATGGATCTGGTCCTTCTTCAACAGGCGGCTTAACTGGAATGATTTATGTTGCGGATGGTAATGGATTCACTTTTGAAGCAGCAGATAATAATGAATTCTTTATTTCAGAAGACAATTGTGAAGCGGCAGATAATTATTTAAGTTATACAACAGTGGATGGCCGTTCATATTTTGCTAAAAGCACTGAGGAAAATGCAACAAGCTTTAAAATTTATAAAGTTGTAAATAATTATAATTATCATTCATCAGAATTCTTATCTAGTGAAGAAACAGCACAAATGGAAGATGTTGAAATTTCTAAAAATGTTTCTGAATATGAGACATATTATGATACAGCAATTGCAGAAGTAACTTTAACAACTCAAGGAACTGATTATGAAAAAGTATGTGATGTTGTATTAATATTAGATGATTCTACTAGTGTATATATGGCAGCTCCTGATTCTACAGATAAAACAAGAGCACAAATAATAAGAGAAGATGCTGCATTATTTGCTGGAAAAATATTAGAAGCTAATCCAGAAAATAGAATTAGCGTTATAAAATTTGGTAGAGAGATTACTAATGAAGAAGCAGTTGATAGAATAGGATTTTCTAACAACATGAGTGAAATAGAAGAGATGATAGGCGGGGATAAAGACTACACATCATATGGAACAGACTATTCAATTGCTTTTAAAAAAGCAAATGAAGTACTGGAAGCAAAATCTGATCCTAATCATGGAAAAGTTGTAATATTTATATCAGATGGTATTCCAACATGGTTCAATGGAATAAACTATACAATTTATGAGAACACACCTGATTCAACTGGAGTTGCTACAAATTGGATTGACTTTATTTCTAATTCACCTCTTGGAGAAGTTGAATTAATGGCTCAAACAGGCACAGCTATTTATACAATAGGAGCTATAGAAGATGATACACAAATAGACAGTTCTGTAGATGGATATTACATTCCAGCAGCAGCAACAAGAGATGTACTTACACATGTAGCAACCCAAGAAGCAAACTTCTATGATTTTGATAAGATTGAAACTGAACTAGAATCAATACTAGAAGATATAGCAAAAGATTTTAACTATTATCCAAAAAATGCAGTAGTAGTTGATAAATTAACTAAAGATATAAATCTATTAACTAAAAATGTTCAAGGATATATTCCTAAAATAGTATATAAACAAGGTGACACAGTTCTTGAAACAATTACATTTAATGAAGATGGAACAGAAGCTTATTCAAGCTTTGATCCTGAAACTAATATAATGAATAATGGAACATTTACTGGACACTATGTTTCTTATGATGGTGATTCAATGCATTGGAATATAGGTGATTTATATAAATATTTATATTCACTAGAATTTCCAATTTATCTAAATAATACTGTTGACTTATATGGAGATGGTAAAGATAGACCAACAGGTGATTATAGTGTAAGTGATACTACATCATTAAATTATACAGATGTAACTGGAGATGATGTTGAAAAAGAATTTGAACCAGCTGAACTTCCTTGGAAAAATTCAACAGATGCTTCTTCAACTAGTGAAGATAATGAACCTGAAGAACCAAAGCAAGAAAAACCAGAAGGAAAAACTGCAACAAACGTAAGCACAGGAGATAATACTTTTACCTATGTTGGAATAGGAGTATTTATAGCATCTGTTTTAGCACTATACAAGAAAAAACTTATAAAAGCTAAAAAGTATAATAATACTATTATTTATTAAAAAAGATAAAAGCCCTTAAAAAAGGGCTTTTTTGTTGCTTAATTTACATAAATATGGTATAATATTTTTGTAGGCGTTGTTGAAAAAAAGCACAAGGAGGGATAGCTTATGAAAGCACTATCAACGTACCTAGAAACTGCTCAGGACTTTCAAGAAGGTCACCATGAAGTGGAGAATCTTCGGAAACTCTACGAAAAGGATGCGGCCAGATTTGAAAGAATGTGGCAAGAGCTCTTCAAGGATGAGAAATCCTTACAGGTGAAAAACTTTGAGGAGCTCCTGGAAAGTAAGGGACTGTATGTCCAGTATGAGAAGTATGCTTCACAGTATGAAAAGATTACCGAACCCAACTCCCTTGACCTCAGAATCTATCCATATGATATTAAGACTGGAAAAGTTGCATGTCTGAAGGTCACAGTGCATGAAGAACGTTAAGGAAACCGGAGGTTTAGACCGAAGGTGACCCAATAGCGGAGAGCTTTGTATTTAGAGCTCTCCGCTCTTTTTATGTGTTAATGCAGGAGATATAATAAATAATAAAAACTAAATACTAAATACTAAAGAATAAAGAATGAAAAATAAAAAAGAAAGAGAAAAGAAAAAATATAGAAAAAGAAGAGAATAAAAAAGAAAAGAGACCTATTGGTCTCTTTTCTTCTTTTATATGTTTTGCTTATTTAGGTTATTTGGGATTATGCGATCATTTTTCCAAAACCATAACTCTTAAAAGAGCGGCCATGGAAAGAGTAGTCTGGGACATACTTTTCGATGTATTCGATGATACCAATAAAATAGATCATCTCATATTCATCGACAAAGTTTCTTTTCTTGGAGATTTTGGGAAATTTTACGATAGTGTCACCCTTGGTTCTGAAGAAGGCATGCCATCTAACATACTCATTACAGGTAGAAGTGTCATAACCATAATCGACTTTGTAAATATTGTATGCTTCGATAAGGTCTTTGATTGTTTCTTCAGGAAGTTTGGCAAATTCGGATATGCGCATATAATCGCCATTCCATTGCCCACCAGTGAAAAGACGCTCTTTTGCGGCACGAATTTTGCCACACATGATAAAGCAAGGATAAGAGTTCTTTCGAACATGTTCTCCTTTGATTCCATGAGTGCTGTAAAGGTCTGCAAACTCCACCATGAGTTGATCCAAATCCATATCAGATTCCCAAATGAATTGAGTAATCTGAGGAATAACCAAATCGCCATCAGGAATGTTTGCATAGAAGTTATCCCATTCAGCAACATATGACTCTGTGACAGGAAATTGATCATTTTCTGCATTGGTCTCAATTGGGTCCATTACAGCTTTTCTTCTAGATCCATCATAAGGCATGTATTGGAAGTCTTTGATGAACCAGAAATAAAGGTGAGCAAATTTTGCTTTTTCGAGCGGAGTGTAGATTCCTTCAGGATCATGGACTTTAGCTGCGATTTGATCGATTGCCTCTCTAAACCTCTTGTTATAAGCGTACATTTTTTCAGCCGTTCTGAGTTTTGCTGCAGCTTCACTTGCATCGTAGATCATATTTTTGAGTGCGATGTCATTGTCTTTGATAAGTTTAAGGTAATGTTTTACGCCAGTGATTCCAAAAAACTTATTGATGGTATCCCGTTCTTTTTTGCTAAGCTTACCCAATTCCTCAATCAGAGTTTTAATAGAGAATTTGGGAATCTCCAGGATGCTTCGGTAACCGGCTTTATCGAGTCTGTAAATGCTGATATACATGTTAACATAGTCGAAAACATGATCTGGATATTCATCAGCATCGATTGCCAGTGTCCTCAGCAGAGGGTTGGTTAAATCCTTGCGGATTGCCTCTTTAGAGATGTCTTGCTTTGCCACAAAAATCCCTCCTAGTATAAAGTATTGTGAAATTTTCAAAAAACAAAACTAGATAGTATTATACCATACTTTACATAATATTACAAATAATTTTAGATTAAGTAAAATAAACTAAAGTACTTGTATTTATAAAAAAATGTTTTATAATAAAGAAACATTAGGGAGGACAATATATGGATGCAAGACCTTTTTTTATTGATCAAAATGGAAATACAATTGAATATGATGACATTGGTTCTCATATAGGAATAGCTAAACGTTATATTGAGGCTGATTCTAAACTTAAACAAGAATTTGAAAGAAGTGGTTTTACATTGGCTACAGATTTTTTAATCGAGGGTAAAGGATTAATTCAAGTTACTGATGGTATTGGAAATGAATGGTATGCCAACAAGATTGTCTTTTCAGCATCGAAGATGAATCCTAAACAAAAACAGATAGTTATGGGATTTATTTCTGAGGGATATGGTTATGATAATGTAGATGAAATGAGTAAACATAGAGGAGACCAAGGGTTAGCAAAAAGATTTCACGATTTCGATGAAAAGTAAATAAACAAATAATTTAAGAAATAGATTAAGAGATAAATAAAAATAGATAAATAAAAAGTAAAAAAATATAAAAAATATAAAAAATATAAAAAAATATAAAAAAAATAAAGAAAGAGAGAACCCCCAGATTGCAAGTTCGCAATCTAGGGGTCCTTTTTTGGAACTACGGAAGAATTTTATTGATATCGAAAATCTCGGATTCAAAGATTGGATTATCGAGAATTCTCTCAATATATCTTCCATGAGCGCAATTGTTTTGATACAAAATATCGCCACGCTCATATTTTCCGAAATCTGACATCATTACCTTCTGATTTTCTGGTTCGTGATAGATGGAATAGTAAAGGGGATTGAAGTTGCTGGCATCGAAGACAATAGCTTCACAATGCATCCTTTCGAAATCTTCCCCTGGAACTTTTTCATAATGCTCTATGGTTAGAACATTAAGATAAGTTCCATCTTTGGAAAATATCCCCGCAAAGGGACATCCAAAATCAGGATGATAGATCAGTAACTCATCATTTTCTGGATTTACTTCGATAGATACTTCACCTTCATAACCAAATGTTGTTAGCGCTTCAGAAATCCGCTCCTTCCATTGTTTTTCGTTTCTCATAGGTGTTACCTCCGTGTTGTGATGAATAGTTCCTAATAGATACATCTAATTATAAACAGCTTGAGAGCCATTTAATACAATGCGTCTACACATTATTTTAACATAAATTTACATAAAATGGAAGAGCTTTGTTACTTATAGCTAATGCTAATATATTAGAAAAGCAAGAAATAGCTTTAGCTAGATACAAAAAAATGCCCCTGTAAAAGGGGCAGGACTTGAAAAGTCTATATTGTTCAAAAAGCTTTAGCCTTAATCCCAGCTTTCCTCGATTCCAAACTTCTCTAACGCAGTACGGAACTGCTGAGCATTGAATACGAATACGCCATTATCATCGAAGTTCTTCTTCAAACGAACATTCATGACTCTGACAATATCAGCAAATTCGAAGGGCTTCTTGGGATAATAGAGGATGTTTCTAATAAGCGAATCACTCACATAGACATTGAACGAATCGTGTCTGTCATAGGAAGTGAGAATCATCTCGTTATCATCAAGGTCTTCGATGGGGTAGATACGATTGATGAGATAACCGAAATCGGTATGAACGCGATTACTGATAGCAGCCAGCAAATCCCAACGACTATCAACCATACCAGGTTCATTGGCAAAGTTACCGAAGTTCCCTTTGTATCTGGAGACAGGACAATGTCTTACGCTGCACTTAGAGCAAGCTCTAATAGTGGGCAGAAAACTATCCTTTACATGTTCCATATTGCAGAACATGATTTTCAGGAACCGCCAGATCTTTTCCTTGTCGTGAATACCAGGGTCTCTCTCAAGAGGAGTAATAAACGCACCTTCCATGATGTTGGCGGTGAGTCCAGCAAAGAAACCATAAAGCCAGAAAGACTGGTCAATGTAATCTTCGATGGAAATTTCCTCATGTTCGAGTCTAAGGTAGTCTTCCTTAGGGACATCAACTGTCAACATACCATCACGGCAGCACAATACAGTAGGATG
>OCVV011309447.1_pt1 | contig 26168 bp, 30 predicted proteins | sample 1539721 | NCBI WGS metagenome assembly OCVV01 (sample SAMN02144230, study PRJEB22623) | gut metagenome | biome: sheep rumen | host: Ovis aries | place: New Zealand | reverse complement strand
ATCAGCAACAAAATGGATAAAACCATTGTTATTGCAGCCAAGTTCAAGGAGAAGCACCCGATTTATGGTAAGTTTGTCCAGAAGACAAAGAAATACCATGCACATGATGAGAAGAATGAGTGCAACATCGGTGATACCGTGCTCATTATGGAGACCCGCCCCCTCTCGAAGACAAAGAGATGGCGTTTAGTACAAATCGTAGAAAAAGCTAAGTAATTATGATACAAGCAGAATCAAGACTTACAGTTGCTGACAACAGCGGTGCCCGCGAGGCTCTTTGCATTCGCGTGCTCGGTGGTACTCGCCGCCGCTATGCCAGCGTGGGCGACGTCATCGTGGTCGCCGTGAAGAATGCCATTCCCACGTCCGACGTGAAGAAAGGCGCCGTTTCGAAGGCTTTGATCGTTCGTACAAAGAAGGAAATCCGCCGCGCTGACGGTTCGTATATTCGCTTCGACGACAATGCTTGTGTGCTGCTGAACAACGCAGGTGAGCTCCGCGGCAGCCGTATCTTCGGCCCCGTGGCCCGTGAACTGCGTGCCGTTAACATGAAGGTCGTTTCACTGGCACCTGAGGTTCTTTAATCCTTTAAACAAAGTACACAGTAATGAGTAAGTTACATATTAAGAAAAATGATACAGTCGTTGTTCTGGCCGGTGAGGACAAGGGCAAGACTGGTAAAGTGCTCAAGGTACTGGTTGAGAAGAACCGTGCCATCGTGGAAGGCGTCAACATCGTCTCTAAGAGCACCAAGCCTTCAGCTAAGCACCCTCAGGGGGGCATTATCAAGCAGGAGGCTCCGATTCATATCTCAAATTTGAGTCTGATCGACCCGAAGAGTGGCAAGCCCACCCGCATTGCTGTCAAGCATGAGGGCAAGAATGTGGTTCGTATCGCTAAAAAGTCAGGAGAGGAGATTAAGTAATGGATACAGCACAATTAAAGAAAGTTTATAAGGAGCAGATCGCTCCCGAACTTCAGAAGCAGTTCAACTATACCTCAGCAATGCAGGTTCCTGTCCTGAAGAAGATTGTTATCAACCAGGGTCTTGGCGACGCTACGCAGGATAAGAAGATTATTGACGTAGCCATCAACGAGATTTCTGCCATCGCAGGCCAGAAGGCCGTTACGACCTATTCGAAGAAGGATATCGCCAACTTCAAACTGCGTAAGAAGATGCCCATCGGCGTGATGGTGACACTGCGCCGCGAGCGCATGTATGAGTTCCTCGAGAAGCTCGTGCGTATCGCCCTGCCGCGTATTCGCGACTTCAAGGGTATCGAGAGCAAGTTCGACGGCCGTGGCAACTACACACTCGGTGTGCAGGAGCAGATCATCTTCCCTGAGATCAACATCGACCAGATCGACCGCATCCAGGGTATGAACATCACGTTCGTCACTTCTGCCCAGACCGACGAAGAGGGCTACGCCCTGCTCAAGGCATTCGGACTTCCATTCAAGAACGCTAAAAACGATTAAGAGATATGGCAAAAGAATCAATGAAAGCTCGCGAGGTGAAGCGTGCAAAGCTCGTAGCCCGTTACGCTGAAAAGCGCGCAGCTCTGAAGAAGATTATCGCAACATCTGAGGATCCCGCCGAAGCCTACGAGGCTGCCCGCAAGTTGCAGGCCATCCCCAAGAACGCCAACCCCATCCGTCTGCACAATCGCTGCAAGATCACAGGTCGTCCGAAGGGATACATCCGCCAGTTCGGTCTTTCGCGTATCCAGTTCCGTGAGATGGCCTCTGCAGGTCTTATCCCCGGCGTGAAGAAGGCAAGCTGGTAATCGGAGGAGTAGCACAAGAAGATTTCTATTTTTTAATATTGTCGGGGGAGTCCCGATTAATTAAACATTTATTTTATGACAGATCCAATAGCAGATTATCTGACCAGGCTCAGAAACGCAATCATGGCTCATCACCGTGTTGTGGAGATTCCTGCGTCGAACTTGAAGAAGGAAATCACCAAGATCCTCTTCGAGAAGGGCTATATCCTGAACTACAAGTTCATCGAAGACGGCCCTCAGGGAACTATCAAGGTTGCCTTGAAGTACGACCCTGCAACAAGAACCAGCGCTATCAAGAATTTGAAGCGCGTGTCTACCCCCGGTTTGCGTAAGTACACCGGCTACAAGGACATGCCGAGAGTTATCAACGGACTGGGTATCGCCATCTTATCCACGTCTCAGGGTGTAATGACTAACAAAGAGGCTGCCGACCTGAAGATTGGTGGCGAGGTGCTTTGCTACGTTTATTAATTGGAGGATTGAATATGTCAAGAATAGGAAAATTGCCAATTAGCATTCCCGCAGGTGTCACAGTGGCACAGGACAAGGACGGCGTCGTTTCCGTGAAAGGCCCGAAGGGTGAACTCTCACAGAAGGTTGACCGTTCCATCGACATGAAGATCGAGGACGGACACATCACTTTCGAGATTAATGAAGAAAGCCCCGTGAACATCAAGCAGAAGCAGGCCTTCCACGGTCTGTATCGTGCTCTGATCAACAACATGGTTGTTGGCGTCAGCGAGGGTTATAAGAAAGAGCTTGAGCTCGTGGGTGTAGGTTATCGTGTGTCGAACCAGGGAAATATCATTGAGTTCTCTCTCGGCTATACGCACCCCATCTTCATCCAGCTTCCTAAGGAAGTGAAGGTTGAAACCAAGATGGAGCGCAACCAGAACCCCCAGATTATTCTGGAAAGCTGCGATAAGCAGTTGCTCGGTCTTATCTGCGCAAAGATTCGTTCTTTCCGTATGCCTGAGCCTTATAAGGGTAAGGGTGTCTTGTTCAAGGGTGAGGTTATCCGTCGCAAGTCGGGTAAGTCAGCCGCAGCTAAATAATAATTAGGTTTAACGTTCAAAACACAGATTAATTATTATGACAACAAAGAAAGTTGAAAGACGAATCAAGATAAAGTACAGAATTCGTAAGAGCGTAAACGGCACTGCTGAGCGTCCCCGTCTGAGCGTGTTCCGCAGCAACAAGCAGATTTACGCACAGGTTATTAATGATTTGACAGGTTGCACCCTCGCTTCGGCTTCATCTCTCGGTCTCGAGAAGATGCCTAAGAAGGAGCAGGCAGCAAAGGTCGGCGAACTTCTCGCTGAGAAGGCTCAGGCTGCTGGCGTTTCGGCAGTAGTGTTCGACCGTAACGGCTATCTCTATCATGGCCGTGTAAAGGAACTGGCTGACGGTGCTCGTAAGGGTGGTCTTAAATTTTAAACGATTATGGCAATGAATAAAGTTAAAGTAAATAGTGACGTTGAGTTGAAAGACCGTCTGGTAGCCATCAACCGTGTTACAAAAGTAACCAAGGGTGGACGTACCTTCACATTCGCTGCTATCGTCGTTGTTGGTGACGGTAAGGGCGTTATTGGCTGGGGCCTTGGTAAGGCTGGCGAAGTCACCGCCGCTATCGCCAAAGGTGTCGAGTCTGCAAAGAAGAACCTTGTTAAGGTTTCCCTGCTGAAGGGTACCATCCCCCACGAGGTGGAGTATTCCTTCGATGGCGCACAGGTGCTTCTCCGTCCTGCCGCTCCTGGTACAGGTGTGAAGGCCGGTGGTGCCATGCGTTCGGTGCTTGAGAGCGTCGGTGTTACCGATGTGATTGCCAAGTCAAAAGGTTCTTCGAACCCCCACAACTTGGTGAAGGCTACTATCGCAGCTCTTTGCGAGATCCGCGATGCTTATACTGTTGCTGCTGAGCGCGGCATCGATCTGAACAAGGTGTTTAACGGATAAAGATTGGAAAGACAATGGCAACAATTAAGATTAAGCAAATCAAGAGCAAAATCGGTTATCCGATCGACCAGAAGCGCACGCTTCAGGCACTCGGTCTCCACAAGATTTCACAGGTTGTTGAGGTTGAGGACAATCCCAGTATCCGTGGAATGATCCGCAAGGTTCATCATCTGGTGACCGTGGTTGAGTAATTTTTGGACAACACGTAATCTTTTTAAACAAGAACAGTTATGAAGTTAAATAATTTGAAACCAGCAGCAGGCTCTACCCATTCACGTCGTCGTATCGGTCGCGGTCCCGGTTCGGGACTCGGCGGTACTTCTACCCGTGGCCACAAGGGTGCAAAGGCTCGTTCTGGCTATAAGAAGAAGATTGGATTCGAAGGTGGTCAGATGCCTCTCCAGCGCCGTGTGCCGAAGTCTGGATTCAAGAACATCAACCACAAGGAGTATTTTGCTGTCAATCTGGCTACACTGCAGAAACTTGCAGAGGAACAGAATCTCACTAAGATCGGCATCGCCGAGCTCAAGGCTGCAGGAATCTTCAGCGGGCAGAAGCTCGTGAAGATTCTCGGCAATGGTGAGCTGAAGGCCAAACTCGATGTCGAAGCACATGCTTTCTCGAAAACTGCCGAAGAGGCTATCAAGGCAGTAGGTGGTAACACAACTATTATCTAAGAAAAATGAAGAAGTTAATAGAGTACCTGAAGAACTGTTGGAAGGTTGAGGATTTGCGCCAGCGACTCCTCATCACCCTCCTGTTCGTGGCCATTTACCGTTTCGGATCATTCGTGGTGCTTCCCGGTATCGATCCGACTAGTCTGAACAACCTGCATTCGCAGACTGAGGGTGGACTGATGTCCCTTCTCGACATGTTCTCTGGTGGTGCATTCTCCAATGCGTCTATCTTCGCACTGGGAATCATGCCGTACATCTCAGCTTCTATCGTCATGCAGCTTCTTGCTGTCGCTGTACCTTACTTCCAGAAGATGCAGCGTGAGGGTGAGAGTGGCCGCAAGAAGATCAACATGTATACTCGCTATCTGACAGTGGCAATCCTGTTCTTCCAGGCACCGTCTTACCTGCTGAACCTTAAGATGCAGGCTAGTCAGGCACTGTCGACGGGTATCTCATGGACAGTCTTCATGTTCCCCGCTACCATCATCCTCGCAGCAGGTAGCATGTTCATCCTCTGGTTGGGTGAGCGCATTACTGATAAGGGTATTGGAAACGGTATCTCGCTGATCATTATGATTGGTATCATCGCCCGTCTGCCCCAGGCATTCTTCCAGGAGTTCAGCTCCCGCCTGCAGGCCATCTCTGGTGGTGGTATCATCATGTTCATCGCAGAGCTTCTGATCCTTTATGCTGTGATTTGTGCTGCTATCCTTCTCACGCAAGGTGTTCGCAAAGTACCCGTGCAGTATGCTAAGCGCCTCGTAGGCAACAAACAGTATGGTGGTGCACGTCAGTACATCCCCCTGAAGTTGTTCGCAGCCAACGTGATGCCTATCATCTTTGCCCAGGCTCTGATGTTCATCCCGCTTGCTTTTGTCCGCTATCAGTCGGAGAACGCCAGCTGGGTTGTGCGTTCATTGCTTGACAACGGCAGCTTGCTGTACAACATCATCTATGTCATCCTCATCATCCTCTTCACGTATTTCTATACCGCCATCACGATGAACCCGACACAGATGGCAGAAGACATGAAGCGCAACAATGGTTTCATTCCCGGCATCAAGCCCGGAAAGGACACCGCAGACTATATCGACACCATCATGTCGCGTATCACGTTGCCCGGTTCGCTCTTCATCGCCTTCATCGCCGTGATGCCGGCGCTGGCTGGTCTGCTCAATGTGCAGCAGGCATTTGCCCAGTTCTTCGGTGGTACGTCACTGCTCATCCTTGTGGGTGTGGTGATCGATACGCTGCAGCAGATTGAGAGCCATCTGATGATGCGTCATTATGATGGTCTGCTCAACTCAGGCCATACCCGTAACAGCGGAGTGTCTGCATATTGATCTTATCTTGCGGGATGAAGATATATCTGAAGACCGAAGATGAAATTGAGCTGATGCGCCGGGCAAACCAACTTGTTGGTAAAACGCTCGGCGAATTGGCGAAACATATCAAACCAGGTGTAACGACCCTCCAATTGGATCACATCGCAGAGGAGTTCATCAGGGATTACGGAGCTATTCCGACCTTCAAGAACTTCCCAAATCCTTTTGGAGGGCCATTCCCCGCCAGCATCTGCACGTCGGTGAACGATGTTGTGGTGCATGGCATACCAAGCGAAAAGACCATCCTGCGTGAAGGTGACATTGTCTCCATTGACTGCGGCACCCTTCTGGATGGCTACAATGGCGATTCGTGCTACACGTTTGCCGTAGGCGAGGTTTCGGAAGAAGTTCAGCAACTCCTTCGCATCACCAAGGAATCGCTCTACTTGGGTATCGAGCAGGCTGTGTCGGGGAAACACATCGGCGACATCGGTGCGGCAGTGCAGGATTACTGTGAAGGAGTTGGCTACGGAGTAGTCAGGGAAGTCACGGGACATGGTATAGGCCGCCAGATGCACGAAGACCCGCCTGTGCCTAATTATGGAAAGCGTGGTAACGGAGTCTTGCTCAAGCAAGGGATGTGCATCGCTATAGAGCCCATGATAACGATGGGCGACCGGCATATCTGGCTCGACAAAGACCGCTGGTCACTGCGCACCCGTGATGGCAAACCCGCCGCTCATTTCGAGCATACCATTGCCGTCCGTGCCGGTAAGGCCGAAATATTATCCACATTTGATGATATAGAATCAACTTCGGTACAATAGATCGTTTTTATCTTAAAGGAGAATAGTTAAACAATTTATGGCAAAACAATCCGCAATAGAGCAAGACGGAACGATTCTCGAATCGCTGTCGAATGCTATGTTTCGTGTAGAACTTGAGAATGGAGTGCAGATCATCGCCCATATTTCAGGCAAGATGAGAATGCATTACATTAAAATACTGCCTGGCGACAAGGTGAAGGTAGAGATGAGTCCCTACGACCTGACGAAAGGCAGAATCGTGTTCAGATACAAATAATTTTTTATAGATATGAAGACAAGAGCATCATTAAAAAAGCGCAATGAAGATTGCAAGATTGTACGTCGTAAAGGCCGTCTGTTCCTGATCAACAAGAAGAACCCTAAGTTCAAAACACGTCAGGGATAATGTTAAAAATGCAAAAAAACGCTGATAATCAAAATATTATGCGTAACTTTGCATGCTTTTAGCGAAAATCAGTATTTAAACATTTAATTATCAATCATTTAACAACAAATGGCAATAAGAATTGTTGGAGTAGATTTGCCCCAGAATAAGCGTGGCGAAATCGCATTGACCTATATCTACGGTATAGGTCGAAGTAGTTCAGCAAAGATATTGGACAAGGCCGGCGTGAGCCGCGACCTGAAAGTCAACGAGTGGACCGACGATCAGGCAGCCAAGATCCGTGAAATCATCGGCGCTGAATTCAAAGTAGAAGGTGATCTCCGCAGCGAGATCCAGATGAATATCAAGCGACTGATGGATATTGGTTGCTATCGTGGAGTACGTCATCGTCATGGTCTTCCCGTGCGCGGTCAGAGCACAAAGAATAATGCTCGTACCCGTAAAGGAAAGAAGAAGACTGTTGCTAACAAGAAGAAGGCCACGAAGTAATTTTAATGTTTAACGATCAAAAAGATTAAAGTTTTAAGTCATGGCAAAGAAACAAGCAACATCTAAGAAGAGAAACGTAAGAGTTGACGCCATTGGTCAGCTCCATGTACATAGCTCGTTCAACAACATCATCGTCTCATTGGCCAACAGCGAGGGTCAGGTCATCTCTTGGTCTTCGGCTGGTAAGATGGGATTCCGCGGTTCTAAGAAGAACACTCCTTATGCAGCCCAGATGGCAGCAGAGGATTGCGCAAAGGTGGCCTACGACCTTGGTCTGCGCAAGGTGAAGGCTTACGTGAAGGGTCCCGGTAACGGTCGTGAGTCGGCCATCCGTGGCGTCCACGGCACTGGTATCGAGGTCATCGAGATTGTCGATGTTACTCCGCTGCCGCACAACGGCTGCCGTCCCCCGAAGCGTCGTAAGGTATAAACGAGCAACCTCACATTTTTTTATCCTAAGATTTTTTTATTCAAGTATTATGGCTAAGTATATAGGTCCGAAATCAAAAATTGCACGCCGATTTGGTGAACCCATCTTCGGCGCCGACAAAGTTTTGTCCAAGAGAAACTTCCCTCCTGGACAGCATGGCAACAATCGTCGCAGAAAGCAGTCTGAGTACGGTGTCATGTTGGCAGAGAAGCAGAAAGCCAAGTACACCTATGGTGTGCTCGAGCGCCAGTTCCGTAATATGTTTGAAAAGGCCGCCAAGGCTGAAGGCATCACGGGTGAAGTGCTTCTCCAGAATTTGGAGTGCAGACTCGACAATGTAGTGTTCCGTCTTGGTATCGCCCCGACTCGTGCAGCTGCCCGTCAGCTCGTCGGTCACAAGCATATCGTCGTCGATGGCAAGGTTGTAAATATTCCTTCGTTCGCCGTGAAGCCGGGAATGGTTGTTGGTGTGCGTGAGAAGGCTAAGTCGCTCGAGGTTATCGAGAGCGCACTGGCTGGCTTCAACCACAGCAAGTATCCTTGGATTGAATGGGACGAGCAGACAAAGAGCGGTAAGTTCCTGCACAAGCCGGAGCGCGCCGACATCCCTGAGAATATTAAGGAGCAGTTAATCGTTGAGTTGTACTCTAAATAAAATCATTGAATTAATGGCGATATTAGCATTTCAAAAACCCGATAAAGTTGTAATGTTGGAGGCCAACGACAAGTTCGGTAAGTTCGAATTTCGTCCTCTTGAGCCTGGCTTCGGTGTGACCATTGGTAACGCCTTGCGCCGCATTCTGCTTTCGTCACTGGAGGGTTATGCTATCAATACCGTGAAGATTAGCGGTGTTGAGCACGAGTTCTCTTCAGTACCCGGCGTGAAGGAGGATGTCACCAACATTATTTTGAATCTCAAACAAGTTCGATTCAAGCAAGTAGTAGAAGAATTCGAGAATGAGAAAGTTAGTATCACCGTAGAGAATTCCACCGAATTCAAAGCTGGTGATATCAGTAAGTATCTGACTGGATTTGAAGTGTTAAACCCCGATTTGGTGATTTGTCATTTAGATGCCAAAGCCTCGATGCAGCTTGACCTCACTATCAACAAAGGTCGTGGCTACGTGCCCGCCGACGAGAACCGTGAGTACTGCACCGACGTCAACGTACTCCCAATCGATTCCATCTACACCCCAATCCGCAACGTGAAATACGCTGTCGAGCCCTATCGTGTCGAGCAGAAGACCGACTACGACAAGCTTGTCATCGAAGTCACAACGGATGGTTCCATTCACCCGAAAGACGCACTGAAGGAGGCCGCCAAGATCCTCATCTACCACTTCATGCTGTTCTCCGACGAGAAGATCACGCTTGAGAATCCCGATCAGGAGACCAATCAGGAGTTCGACGAGGAAGTGCTGCACATGCGCCAGTTGCTCAAGACCAAGCTCATCGACATGAACCTCTCGGTTCGCGCCCTCAACTGCTTGAAGGCTGCCGATGTAGAGACGCTGGGCGACTTGGTACAGTACAACAAGACTGACCTCCTGAAGTTCCGCAACTTCGGTAAGAAATCGCTCTCTGAGCTTGATGATTTGCTCGAGGGTCTGAATCTGTCGTTTGGAACCGATATTTCAAAGTACAAATTAAATCAAGACTGAAAAGTAAACAATGAGACACGGTAAGAAATTCAACCATCTGGGCCGTACTGCAGACCATCGCCGTGCCATGCTTGCCAACATGGCCATCTCGCTGATCATGCACAAAAGAATCACTACGACCCTCGCCAAGGCAAAGGCACTCAAGAAGTATGTAGAGCCGCTCATCACACGAGCAAAGGCTGAGAACAACCAGACCAAGGAGCAGACCACCACGCAGCATCGCGTTGTGTTCAGCTATCTGCAGAACAAGGAAGCTCTGAAGGAGTTGTTCGGTGTTGTGGGTCCCAAGGTGGGCGAGCGCCCCGGTGGTTACACCCGCATCATCAAGCTCGGTCATCGTCAGGGCGACGGTGCTGACATTGCTTTCATCGAGCTTGTCGACTTCGACGAGAACATGGCTAAGGAGCCGAAGGCTGCCAAGAAGACACGCCGTAGCCGTAAGGCTGCTCCCAAGGCAGAGGCTGCCGTTGAGGCACCCGCCGCTGAAGAAGCCCAGGCCGAGGCAACTGCTGAATAAGCAAGAGGCTGAATTCGCAGAAAGAAGTAAAATTTTCCTCTATAAGAATCTTCGACTTGCATGCTGGCAGGTCGAAGATTTTTTTGAAACAATTGTAGCTATGAAACATATTATACTCCTGCTCATGGCCTTGTTGGCCGCCGCTGTCAGCCAGGCTCAGGATGCCGCCAAAGCAGCAACCGACACCGTGGCCGCCGACTCGGCTGTCAACGTTGTCGCTTGGTTCACGAAGACCGACACCATCGTCTACACCCAGAAAGATCAGCAGCTACACATCGCTCAGGGCGATACTGCCGTGATGAGCAGTGCTGAGCGTCGCTACCGCATAGCTGTACTCGACAGCACGTCGAAAGGCTACCGCCTGGAGTTTGTGCTTCTCGGCTTCGCCTACAACCGTCCTGCCGCCGGCAAAACACAAAGCGAAATCCTGGACGAGATGATGAAAAGCATGCAGGGTTTACGCGTCATCTTTACCACCGATGAGCTGGGCCGTGTGCGCGACATTGAGAACTTGAAGGACGTGCGCACGCAAGTCTATGCCAAGTGCGACTCCATGATCAGTGCCATCTATGCAGCCAATCCTGCCCTTTATGCCAAGCGGTCGAAGCCCGACATGATGAAAGACATCCACCGCCAACTTGACACTACCTACGGTTCCAAGCAGCGGTTCCTCGAGCAGATGGATGCCCTCACCCTGCTCTTCGGTAATCACGGCCGCTCCTTCAACCTGGGCCGCTATGAGGAAGAGGAAAACGGTACCTCGGTCATCGTCAATGCTTCGCAAGGCAAAGCCGATGCCGACGACGAGTCAGCTTCTGCCGGCGACTATCAGGTCTTTACACAAGTAACGGAGCCCACCTCGGCTACTGACAGTCAGCAAGTCATCGTCTATACCGACTATTTCCCCGATGGTTGGCCCCGTTACGCCTATTTCTGTAACCAGACGGGCAGCGATGCCGTCTCGTCGGTCAATATTGTGGAGATAGAGTGGGAGTCCCGAATGTGGTGATGGTGGCTATTTCTTCGTCGGCACGTTGAACTCGCAGACTTTCGAGATAGCCTTGTTGCCCTGCAGCACTGAGACGCAGATGCGTGCCGTGCCGTCTTTCAGGCGGTTGTCGGCTTTCATCACAGCCGTGTAGCGGATGCCGCGGCCTGGATCAATGCGCTCTACGTGCATGTTCGGCGAGATGTAGATGTGGCGGTTACCGCTGGCCTCCACCACAGTGGGCTGAACGTCATAGATAGGTTCTTTGCCGTGATTGTAGATTTCGAAGATCACCTTGCACACCTCGTTGCGGTTGATGGCTCTGTCCTGATTGTCGTCCACGATGCGTGCGTTGCGTATCTCAATGGCCGGCGTGTACTCCAGCCCCATTGCCAACTGGTCGACACTCGATTCCAGCGGCATCACCGTGTTGCCCGGCTGTGCTGAGTAGTCACCCGTGTAGTCGCTGCTCTGGAAATCGTAGATGCGGTCGTCGCCGCTGTTCGTAGCATCAAAGCCGCTGTCCAGATAGTCTCGGTTGCTCTCAAAGTTGCTGTAGTTGCCTTGTTCTGCCTGCTGCTGAGCCTTGCGTTCCATCACCTGCTGGTAGTGGTCGTGCACCTCCTGCTTGTTCTTCTGGTCGGCTGCAGCACCGATGGCGCTGCCCACTACGGCACCGCCCACCATGCCAACAATCGTGCCCACGTCATGTCCGCGCGGACCGCCGGTGATGCCTCCGATAGCCGAGCCCAGGATAGAGCCGAGCGTCGAACCCGTATAAGCCCCGCTGCCCGTGTAGGTGCCACAACTGCTGATGAGCAGTGCGCTGGCAGCAATGATGATCATGTTCTTTTTCATTCTTTTCCTTATTAAATTGTTGTTGGTCTATTTCTTCACGATGCAAAAATAATCATAAATTCCAACATACAAAAGGGCATTTCCCTATTTTAACATAGGGAAATGCCTAAAAAGTGTTTAAGTGAGACTATCATTGCTGCGTCGGGAGCATCTCCTTTGTTTGAAGGAAAAGACAGAAAGGGCTAAGCCAGCCGGAGCTTTGCTCCAGATGGTCTGGAACTAAGAGCTGATAGCTGTAGGTCTAAGAGCTACAGGTATTAACTCATGGAGTTATAGGTATTAGAACAAAGCTATGTTGACATTGGAACATCAATAAAGCCCCGCGAATACGCAGGGCTGGGGCTGTAGCCTTTTGAACGCGCTCACAACCAATGATTACGCTGAATTTGTTGCGCCGTGAAAAACTGCTAGAAGATACTGATGTTCTTGATGCGCTCGATGATGTTGTGCAGGGTGCCTTGCTCCTGCTTGTCGTCGGTTGCAGAGGTGTTGGTGGCAGCCTTGGAGTCGCTGCCAGTGGTTGTGCGAGCAGCCTTGGCGCCGCTGCTGGAAGTGGTGTGAGCAGCCTTGGTGCCGCTGCTGGAAGTGGTGCGAGCGGGTTTGGTGGCGGTCTTCGGTTGCTTGTTCGACTTCAGTTCTTCTGAAGGTTTAGTGTTGCGATCGCGCATGCGCTCCTGCCATTCGTCGTAGATGGTGGCGGTGGGGGTGGTAATCTCGAAGTCAGGCAGGGTGGCAGCTTCTTCCGGCTGGCGGTAGGGTACGCCTGTGTGGGGCTCTACTTTCTCAATCTCCACCATTGCTACGCCGGCGGCTAAGATGCCAAGTTCCTTGGCGGCGCGCCAGGAGAGGTCGATGATGCGCCCGCGCACAAAGGGTCCGCGGTCGGTGACGCGCACGACGACTTCGCGGCCGTTGGCCGGGTTCTTCACGCGCAGCATGGTGCCGAAGGGATAGGTGCGGTGCGCACAGGTGAGGCTGTCGTGATGCAGGCGTTCGCCGTTGGCGGTGCGTGTTCCGGTAGCGCGCTTGGAGTAGAAGGTGGCCTTGCCTTTCTCCACTGTCTGTGCAGAAAGAAGTGGAGAGTGGAAAGTGAAAAGAGGAAACGAAAAGAGTGCTACGCACAGCAAGACTGCGCGTAACACTCTTTGGTATGTGAACTGCTTATTACTCAATAATATTCAGTTTTTGGTTGATATGCACCCCTCCCTTAGGGAGGGGCTGGGGGTAGGCTCTGTATTACACAATGCCCTGAGCCATCATGGCATTTTGTGATACTTGGCTACGCCAAGCTTACACAATGCCCTGAGCCATCATGGCATTGGCAACCTTCATGAAGCCGGCGACGTTGGCACCGCGCACGTAGTCGATGTAGCCATCGGCCTGTGTGCCGTACTTCACGCACTGCTCGTGGATGCTCGACATGATGTAGTGCAGCTTCTCGTCGACTTCCTCGTTGGCCCAGCTGAGGCGGATGGAGTTCTGAGTCATCTCCAGACCGCTGGTAGCAACGCCACCTGCGTTGACGGCCTTACCAGGAGCGAAGAGCGTCTTGGCGGCGACGAACTTCTCGGCAGCCTCGGCGGTGCAGCCCATGTTCGAAACCTCTGCTACGCAGACGGGGTTCTGAGCGAGAATCATGTCGGCATCGTTGCCGTTGAGCTCGTTCTGGGTAGCGCAAGGCATGTAGATGTCGGCTTTCTGCTCCCAAGGCTTGCGGCCTGCGAAGAACTTCGAGCCTTCGAACTCCTCTTCGTAGGGCTGGCAGACGTCGTTGCCGCTGGCGCGGAGCTCCAGCATGTAGGCAATCTTCTTGTCGTCGAGACCTGCGGGATCGTAGATGTAGCCGTCAGGACCAGAGATGGTGACAACCTTAGCACCCAGCTCGGTGGCCTTCTTGGCAGCACCCCATGCTACATTGCCGAAGCCAGAGATGGCCACGGTCTTACCCTTCAGGTCGAGACCCTTCGTGGCGAGCATGTGCTGAACGAAGTAGATGGCGCCGTAGCCCGTTGCTTCGGGACGGATGCGCGATCCGCCGAACTCGAGGCCCTTGCCGGTGAGCACGCCCTGGAACTGGTGGGTGAGCTTCTTATACATTCCGAACAGATAGCCAATCTCGCGGCCACCAACGCCGATGTCGCCAGCGGGAACGTCCATGTCAGGACCGATGTGGCGATAGAGCTCGGTCATGAAGGCCTGGCAGAAACGCATGATTTCAGCGTCGCTCTTGCCGCGGGGAGCGAAGTCCGATCCGCCCTTGCCGCCGCCCATAGGCAGTGTGGTGAGTGCGTTCTTGAAGGTCTGCTCGAAGCCGAGGAACTTCAGGATGGAAAGGTTTACAGAGGGGTGGAAGCGCAGGCCGCCTTTGTACGGGCCAATGGCCGAGTTGAACTGTACGCGATAGCCGATGTTCACCTGAACCTCGCCCTTGTCGTCAACCCAGGGCACGCGGAACGTCACGATGCGCTCAGGCTCTACGAGGCGCTCGATGAGCTTTGCCTTTTCGAACTCGGGATGCTCGTTGTAGACGTCCTTGATGGATTCGAGAACTTCTTTCACAGCCTGCAGAAACTCAGGCTCACCCGGATGCTTGCGCTCCAGGTCCTGCATAATTTTTACAACTTCCATAGTAATGTTTTTTGGTTTTTGGTTTTGGTTATAGGTTTATGGTATTCAATTTATGTTAGTTTGAATGCGCAAATATAGTCCTTTTTTATGGAACTACCAAATAAAAAGGACAGTTTTTTACTTTTTTAGGTTTTCGCGGGTTTCTTAGGTAAATAGGGTGAAATTGACGCTGCCGTAGGCGCGGTGTTCGCGGTAGCGGGGATGGTCGGAGAAGTCGTTCTGCTTGCCGTGCTCGAAGACGAATACACCGTCGGGTGCGAGCAGCCCTGACTGTAGCACGAGGTCGGGAATGGTGGCCAGGTTGGGCAGTGCGTAGGGTGGGTCGGCAAAGATGAATGAGAAGGCGGGCTGTGATGGATTCTTCAGGAATCGGAACACGTCGCCGCGTATGAGGGCATGGTTGCTGACGCCGAGTTTGGCTACACATTGGCTGATGAAGCGTGCGTGGTCGCGGTCGGCCTCTATACTGACCACCTGCGAGCAGCCGCGCGAGAGCAGTTCGAGCGAGATGCTGCCTGTGCCGGCAAAGAGGTCGAGGGCGCGGGCGCCTTCAAGGTCGATGTAGCCTGTGAGCACGTTGAAGATGTTTTCCTTGGCAAAGTCAGTGGTGGGGCGTGCCTTGAAGGTGCGCGGAATGTCGAATCGGCGGCCTTTGAATTGTCCTGTGATGATGCGCATGGTTAGTTTTTCTGAATGGCAAGCATCAGGTCGAAGGGCAACCCTTTGACTTGGGTGATGCGAGCGCGGTTAAGTTCGGCTGTAGGGTTGATGGTGTAGGCCTTGGCCACGTAGCGGTGTAGCATGTCGAGGGTCAGCTGGCGTTGCGACTGCTCGTCGGCCGTCGGGGGCTGGCTGACGGCGTAGGCCAGATGCAGTTCGTCTTCCTTTGGGTCCATGCCCAGCGTCTTCCAGACGTGCAGCAGGTGATAGGCGGCATCGTTGACGGTGGTGGCGTCGAAGCGGTTGGAGAAGCGGAACCGGTTCTTGTCGAAAGCGAAGACGTCGAACCTCTTGTCGTGGAAATAGGCATAGAGCTTTCGGCGGGTGCCGATGTAGCTGCGGTTCACCATGTGAGCCCAGACGGGCTGCATGACATGGGCCAGCCGCACGTCGGCGAAGTGGTCGGCCACGACGAGCTGCAGGTCGCGGTTGACGGCGAAGGCCACGACGGCGTTGAGGTTGGGCAGCACCTGGTGGTGGATGGCGCATGTCTCGTAGCCGGTGAAGGTGTGGTGGTAGAGCGTGGTGAGCGCGTCTTCGTCGAGTTCCTGCAGGGGCACGAGCAGCGTGGGCGTGTCGACGACGAGCAGCGCGCGCTGGTAGCCGCGGTTGAGCAGGTCGGCCGAGCGGAACGCCTCGCGCAGGTTGGCAGCGGTAGAGATGCCGCTCTTGGTCAGGAACGGCTCGTAGAGTGTCTGGTTTTCAGCCGTCGGGTCGGCCACGGCAAATGCCATCGATGTTTTGCTGATGCGGATGATCAGTCGGTTGTCCATGTCTGGTTTCTGGGTTTTCGGGTTTCTACAATACTATGCTGAGCACGCAGAGCACTGCGAGTGCTGCGACACACAGGGCCAGCAGCAGGTTGTGGTTGAGTTTTTTCTTCATATTCCTCTTATTCAGCACTGCAAAGGTAGTGAAAACCGCTTGTATGGCAAAATTATTTTTTTAATTTTTGTCATTCTCCCGACTTTTTGTAATTTTGTGGCATTGAAAAGCAAATCAGCAGAAGGCTTCAAGAAAAAAAATGACGTTACAGGAGTTTGTGATGCAGGTGGAACTGCAATTGGGCCATGTGCCTACGGCCGAACAGCACGCCGCCACGGAGTGCTTCGCCCAGTTCTTGGCCGATCGTGAAGGGTTGTCGGTGATGATTCTGCGCGGTTCGGCGGGCACGGGCAAGACGACGCTGGCCAGTGCCCTGGTGCGCACGCTGAAGCGGCTGGGGCAGAAGCTTGTCCTGCTGGCCCCGACGGGCCGGGCGGCCAAGGTGTTCTCGCTCAACAGCGGCGAGCAGGCTTCCACCATCCATCGGCGCATCTATCGGCAGAAAAGCCTGGAGAGTGGTTTCGCCCTGGGCTTCAATGCCAGCAGCGACACGCTGTTTCTCGTCGACGAGGCTTCGATGATCAGCACCCGCGAAGGCATGGGCTTCTTCGGCAGCGGCAGCCTGATCGACGATCTCGTGCAGTTTGTCTACAGCGGCCGCAACTGTCGCATGATGCTCATCGGCGACCCCGCCCAGTTGCCGCCTGTGGGCGAGGACGAGGCACCGGCGCTCGACGCTGCAGTGCTGCGCAGCTACGGCATGCACGTCTATGAGAGCACGCTCAACGAAGTGGTGCGCCAGAGCGAGGAAAGCGGCATCCTCTGGAATGCCACGCGCATTCGTGCCGCCCTGTCCTCGGCCGATGGCGAGGTGGTGGTGCCTGCCGTGCGCTTTCAGGGCTTTGCCGACGTGCGGCGCGTGCCTGGCGACGAACTCATCGAGGCGCTGGCCTCCAGCTATAGTGCCGTGGGCATGGACGAGACAATGGTGGTGACGCGCAGCAACAAGCGCGCCAACGTCTACAACATGGGCATTCGCAACACCATCCTCGGGCGCGAGGAGGAACTCACCACGGGCGACCGCCTGATGGTGGTGAAGAACAACTACACGGTTGCCTCGCGCGAGAAGACTTCCTCGGGCGAGGGCAGCGACCTCTCTTTCATCGCCAACGGCGACCACGCCGTCGTACAGCGCGTGCGCAATGTGCACGAACTCTATGGTTTCCGCTTCGCCGACGTCTGGGTGCAGTTCCCTGACTACAACGACTACGAACTGCATACGAAGGTGCTGCTCGACACGCTCACCACAGAGGCTCCTGCCCTGACGCGCGAGCAGAGCGACCAGCTATATAATAAAGTCTTGGAAGAATATGCCGACGTGCGTCCGAAGCAGGCACGTCTGAAGAAAGTGAAGGAAGACGAGCATTTCAATGCCTTGCAGGTGAAGTTTGCCTATGCCGTCACCTGCCACAAAGCGCAGGGCGGACAGTGGGCCCACGTCTACGTTGACCAGGGCTACGTTACGGCCGACATGTTGAACCGCGACTACATCCATTGGCTCTATACCGCCTTCACCCGTGCTACAGAAACGGTCTTCCTCGTAAATTGGAAGTAGCGAATCTCCCGGTTTTAGTTACCTTTTTTTCTCCACCACGGCTACGAAAGAGACGCTTTCGTAGTCGTGGTTCTTTTAACTTTGTTCTTTCTCCGCTTCGCTATGAAAGCGAGCAAGCTCGTGGTCCTTTGTCACCTTGTTACTTTGTTACTTTGTCACTTTGTCACCTTGATCCCGATGCCTCCCATGATGCGGGCCGTCTGGAGATAGGGATTTGTGTTCAGTTCGGCAAACACGGGTAACGTCAGGCCACCGCGCAGGCGAATCTCCTTCGTGGCGCGCACCGATGCCGACACGCATGCCGGACCTTCGGCATAGAAGTAATCGTGGGTTTCGCTCAGGGTTGAATAGTCGGGAATTGCCACACCCGCACTCTCCATCGGCGTGAAGCCCGCCTTTGCCTCCCAGCTGAGGCCTCCGAGGCGGAACGGCACCGTCAGTTCTATGTAGGTGGAGTAGGCCTGCTGTCCGTTCAGTTTCGTGTCGTGGCCGTAGAAGATGCAGTAGGCCTGCAGGCTGCCGTAGCGGCAGGTATAGCCGATGTTACCCTCCAGACGGTGTCCGGTGGTCTCCTTGTTATAGGCAAAATAGAGGTCGCGCGGCTCTATGCCCGTCTGCCAGTAGTCGTTCACGCCGATGTTCAGTCCGAACGGGAACTCGTAACCCAGCGAGAGGTCCAGTTCCTCTTCGTCGCCATTGGCAAATCCTTTGCTGCCGAACATCTTCACATAGGCACCCTGCCACTTCACCTTGGCCGACGGCTGCAGGCTGATACCGCCTTTCTGCATGCCGCGCCAGAGGTAGTTGCTCACGAGGTCCACCTGTGCCTCCACTTCGGCTGATTCCTGTGCGTTCATGCTGGCCGGCGCAAACATCATTCCCGCCACCAGCACCATCAGTTTCATGATATTTTTCTTCATAGACTATCCGTTTCTTTTCTTTATCGTTCTATCAGGTCGAGGAACTTTGCCCACTGCTTGTTCAGTTGGAAGTTGCCGAGCGACCCTTTCTTGATGTTCACGGCAGCCTCGCGGAACGTTGTCTTGCTGAACGAGTTGCTGTTGATTTTGGGTGGGGCGGCGCCCAGCACGTTGACCTCCATCAGGCTGTTGCACTTGTCGAAGGCCGAGCCCTCAATCTCTTTCAGCGACGACGGCAGCGTGATCTTTGCCAGGCTGGTGCATCCCTCGAAGGCCGAACTGCCAATCTCCTTCAGGCTGTTGGGGAAGGCGATGGCCTCAAGGTTGGTGCAGCCGCGGAACAGGTCGCTGGCTATGTTGACGAGGCCGTTGGGCAACGTCAGCCGGCGCAGGTTGCTGCAGTCGCGGAAGGCCGCCGTGCCTATCTTCACGATAGAGTTGGGCAGGTAGAGGCTGTCGAGCGACGAGCATCCGCGGAAAGCCTCGCTGGCAATGTCGCTCACCGAGTTGGGCAGGTGCAGTTCCTCCAGCGACGAACAGTTCTCCAGCACGCTGCTCGCCACCTTGCTGAGGCTGCTGGGGAACGTGAAGGCCTTCAGGCTGCTGCATCCCTTGAAGGCTTCCGAACCGATGCTCTTCACGCCCGTGGGGATGCTGATTTCTTCCAGCGACGAGCAGTTTTCGAAGGCGTTGCCGGAAATGGACGTCATGCCTGTGGGCAGGTCTACGTACTTCAGGTTGCTGCATTCCTCGAAGGTGCTGTGGGGCAGCGACGTGATGCTCAAGGGGATGCTGATGGTCTCCAGCGACTTACAGCCTTTGAACACGCCCGTGCTCATCTTGCGGATGCTTTTCGGCAGCGTCACGTCGACCAGACTCGAACAGTCGGCAAACAACTGCGTGGCCAGTTCTTCGACGCTCTTCGGCAGTTCGACGGCCTTCAGGCTCGAGCAGCCGGCAAAGGCGCGGGCACCAATCTTGCTGACGGTCTTCGGAATAACTACCGATGTCATGCCTGTCGATTTCTCGAAGGCACTGGTGGCAATCTCCTCGACGTAGTATGTCAGGCTGTCGGCCTCAATCTTTTCAGGGATGACGATGTCGCCAGAGTATGGTTCGGCACTTTTCAGGACGATGGCAGTTTCCTTCTTTGCATTCAGCGAGTAGCAGATGCCATCAATAATGGTCTTGTCCTTCTTGCCCTTGATGTCGATGGCCGAAGCCTCGTAAGGCAGGAGGAGTATGAGGAAAAATGGCAAGAACCATTTCGCCATGTGTGAGGTGGATAAGCTAAGCTGTTTCATACTTTCTGAAGCCGGTTTAAGTGAGTACAAAGGCCTGTGGCCGGAGGGGGTGTTGATGGGGTGGATTACTGGTTCAGATCCAGGAAGATCGAGAAGCCTGTCATGTCGAGCACGCTCTGCACGGTGGGCTGCACGTTGATGAGTTTCAGCGTGCCGCCGGCTGCGTTGAGCGCTTTCTGCGCCTGAAGAAACACGCGCAGTCCCGAACTGGCAATGTATTCCAGCTCCTTGCAGTCGAACACTACATCGTTCTTCTCGTTGACGATGTCTTCAATTTCCTCACTCAGTGTGGGGGCTGCGCTCGTGTCGAGACGTCCGGCCAGTTCCACTACGATCTTCTCTCCTTTGATGATGTTGATTTCCATAAGGATTTGATATTTTTTTAATTAGAATGCCAGTTCAAGTACCTTGTCGAGGGCTGCCGACAGACCGTCGGCGTTTTTGCCGCCAGCCGTGGCGAAGTGGGGCTGACCGCCACCGCCGCCTTGCATCAGCTTGGCAGCCTCGCGCACCAGTTGGCCGGCGTTCTTGCCTTCGGCCACGAGGTCGTCGCTCAGCGAGACAGTGAGCGTCGGCTTGCCGTTGGTGGCGCAGCCAATGGCCACGAGCAAGGCTTCGGGGAACTGCGTGCGCAGCTGGAACACGAGGTCCTTGACGAGTTGTGCATCCAGCGGCAGCACGCCCGAGATGACCTTCACTCCGTTCTTCTCCTTTGCGTTCTCAATGAGCTTCTGCTTCAGTTCCTTTGCCTTCTGGGCTTGGAATTCGTCCACCTTTCCCTGCAGTTCCTTGTTCTCGGCGATGGCCTTCTTCACGGTGGTGAGCAGGTCGGGGGCATTGTTCAGCAGCGTGCGCAGGTCGGTCATGAAGTCCTGCATCATGTCGCACATGGCCTCCACCTCTTTACCTGTGATGGCCTCAATGCGGCGTATGCCGGCGGCGATGCTGCTCTCGCTGGTGATGCGCACCATGCCGAGCTGGCCGGTGGCCTTGGCGTGGCAACCGCCGCAGAACTCCACGGAGTCGCCGAACTTCACCACGCGCACCTTGTCGCCGTATTTCTCGCCGAACAGGGCGATGGCCCCCATCTCGCGTGCCTCGTCGATGGGGCAGTCGCGGTATTCCTCGAGGGGGATATTCTGGCGAATCTTCTCGTTAACGATGTGCTCCACCTCGCGCAGCTGCTCGGGTGTCACCTTCTCGAAGTGCGAGAAGTCGAAGCGCAGGCCGTCGGCGGTGACCAGTGAACCGCGCTGCTCGACGTGGGTGCCCAGCACCTCGCGCAGGGCAGCATCCAGCAGGTGGGTGCAGGTGTGGTTCGACTCAATGGCGCGGCGCTTGTCGACGTCGACGCAGGCCATGAACTCGGCCTCCACGTTCTTCGGCAGTTGCTTCACGATGTGGATGCTCTGGTTGTTCTCGCGCTTGGTGTCGATGACCTCCACGGTCTCCTCTTCCGAGACGAGCACGCCCTGGTCGCCAACCTCGCCACCCATCTCGCCATAGAACGGCGTCTGGTCGAGCACGAGTTCGTAGAACGTGTTCTTCTTCTGTGTCACCTTGCGGTAGCGCAGGATGTGGCAGGTGTATTCCGTGTAGTCGTAGCCCACGAACTGCTGTTCGCCCTCGCGCAGTTCCACCCAGTCGGTACTCTCCACCTGGGCGGCGTTGCGGGCGCGGTCCTTCTGCTTCTGCATCTCGGCGTCGAACTCGTCGACGTTCACCGTCAGGCCGTTCTCGCGGCAGATGAGTTCGGTCAGGTCGAGCGGGAAGCCGTAGGTGTCGAACAGACGGAAGGCGTCGGTGCCGGCGAGCACGGTCTTCTCGTGAGCCTTCAGCTCGTCCATGGCCCCGTTCAGCAGGTTGATACCACGCTCCAGCGTGCGCAGGAACGAGTCTTCCTCTTCCTTCATCACGCGGCCGATGAGCTGCTGCTGGGCCTTCAGTTCGGGGAAGGCGTCACCCATCTCTTCAACCAATACGGGCAGCAACTTGTAGAGGAATGCTTCTTTCTGGCCGAGGAACGTGTAGGCATAGCGCACGGCACGGCGCAGGATGCGGCGAATCACGTAGCCGGCCTTGGCGTTCGACGGCAGCTGGCCGTCGGCAATGGAGAAGGCCACGGCACGCAGGTGGTCGGCGCAGACGCGCATAGCCACGTTCGTGTCTTCCTGTTGCTTCGTATGGGTGCCCTGGCTGACCTCCTCCTCATACGTGGTGTATTTCAGTCCCGTCAGTCGCTCTTCCTCCTTGATGATGGGCTGGAACACGTCGGTGTCGTAGTTCGAGTGCTTGCCCTGCAGCATGCGCACCAGGCGCTCGAAGCCCATGCCCGTGTCGATGACGTTCATGGCGAGTTTCTCCAGCGAGCCGTCGGCCTTGCGGTTGTACTGCATGAAGACGAGGTTCCAGATTTCGATGACCTGCGGGTCGTCCTGATTGACGAGTTCGCGGCCGGGCTTGCCGTTCTTCTTCTCCTCGGCAGGACGCGAGTCCACGTGGATTTCCGAGCACGGACCGCAGGGTCCCGTGTCGCCCATTTCCCAGAAGTTGTCGTGCTTGTTGCCGTTGATGATGTGGTCGGCAGGCACGTGCTTCAGCCAGTAACCGGCAGCCTCGTCGTCGCGCTCCAGACCTTCCGAGGGGTCGCCTTCGAAGACGGTCACGTACAGGTCGTCGGGGTTCAGTTTCAGCACGTCCACCAGATACTCCCAAGCCATGTCGATGGCGCCTTCCTTGAAATAGTCGCCAAACGACCAGTTGCCCAGCATCTCGAACATGGTGTGGTGATAGGTGTCGTGGCCAACCTCCTCGAGGTCGTTGTGCTTACCGCTCACGCGCAGGCACTTCTGCGAGTCGGCACGGCGGCGCGGCTCGGGCTGGCGCGTGCCCAGTATGATGTCCTTCCACTGGTTCATGCCGGCATTGGTGAACATCAGTGTGGGGTCGTCCTTGATTACCATCGGAGCCGAAGGCACAATCACGTGGTCCTTTTGCTCGAAAAACTTCTTGTAAGATTCGCGAATCTCTTTTGCTGTCATCATTTTTTTTATTTACGATTTACTTATTTACGATAGAGGGGCGTATAAACAATTTGAGTGCAAAGTTACAATTTTTTATGAGAAAAGCAGTTGATTTCTCAATTTTTATTACTATCTTTGCCCCAAATAACTGCAAAAGGTGGCAAAAACACCATCAGGCAAGAAAAAAAAGCGTAAAACAGTAAAACGTAAATATCCACATGGCACTGAATCCAAATAAGAACCTCAAACTCTACTATAGCATCAAGGAAGTGGCCGAGATGCTGGGTGTCAACGAGAGCCTGCTGCGCTACTGGGAGAAAGAGTTCCCCCATCTGCGCCCGAAGACCGTCAGTTCCACTGGCGTGCGCCAGTACACGGAGAAGGACATCGAGCAGGTGCGCCTCATCTACAACCTCGTGAAGGTGCGCGGCTTCAAGTTGGCCGCAGCCCGCAAGTACCTCAACGAGAACCGCAAGGGTGTCGACCGTTCCAACGATGTCCTCGAGACCCTCATCTCCCTGCGCGACCAGCTCAAGGACCTGAAGCGCCACCTCGACGCCTCCATCGTCTGACGCCATCCGCTTCGTCAGCCGCCATCCGCTTCGTCAGCCGCCCTTCAAGGCTCTCACCACCACTTTCCGCCTGCAGAGATACGAATATGCGAGCGGAATGCAAAGCAAAAAACACTTTTTTCTGATTTGCAATCCCGAGCGGGAGTATCTTCGGCGCAGCCAAAGATACAACATTCAGACACCGAATGCAAGAAAATCGCTAAAAACATCTGGGTAGTTGCCTCGCTCCCACCCTTGTCGCTTGCATAGCGAAGCAAGAACTTTCTCAACTTTCTTAACTTTCTTAACCCCAAAAAGAACACCTGCCCGGCCTCGCAGCCAGAGCAGGTGCCCCGCTTCTTTTTTGTTTATACGCGTTTATTACAAAGTTTTACTCTGCACTCACTTCACCACAAACTTCCGTCCGTTCTGAATGTAGATGCCCTTGGGCAGCTTGTTACCTTGGTACTCTGTCACTTTGTTACCTTGACCCACTCGACGGCCCTGCAGGTCGTAGACGGCATTGCTCACGCCCTTTCCGTTCATCCGCTCCGCTTCCCACTTCTGGTTTTCTATGCCGCTTACGTATTTATCCTTGGAGAAATCTTCCACCGAGAAAACGCAATTGCCTTCGTCGTCAAAGACACCGATGAATTGCGAATAGTCACAACGACAGTTGGGGACTGGCAATGGGAAGGGATCAAGTCCCCCCTCTCCTCCAATGCCTTCGACGTAGGTCATATGAGTCTTAGGCTGGTAATATGGTGCAAAATTGTGTCGCAAATACAAAGTGCCACCTACCGCCACCGTGTCCACATGTGTGTAGAATACCGGTCCGCCACTTTGCTGGTGGCAGAACTCATAGGGCAGCATGTCGAAATCGAACATTGTCTCTGCTTTCTCGGCACCATCACCCTTAGCGATACGATACACTTTTGCATTCTCCTCAATCCATGCACCCGCATAGGTGCGGGTTCCATTCGACTCACAATACATCTTTCGCCACAGCTTGTTGGCAATCAGCGTGTCTCCGTCGAGGAAGAAGTCCTGTTCAAACACTGTTTCCTTGGAAGCATTTTCGTCCTGATCCTCAAATTGGTGGTATTCGTATTTCCAATGGCGACCATCCTTGAGCATCGCACGATAATCCATTCGCTCTCCTTTCCATTGCTGGCGAAGTTGGGCTCCAGCATCGATGGTCTCGCCGCCATTGCTCACAGTAGTGAGTGGCTGCAGGCCAAAGCCGTTGTTCGAATCGAGCGGAACCAATGTCAGATGGCCGCCGATGCCTTCAATCCAAAGACCACCAAAGCCCTCTGCGGGATAGTCGCAAGCATAACGGAACACGCGCCGTTCAATGTTGCCGATCGTTAAGTTCTTGATGTCGGTAATGGTCACAGTCATCACGCTCTTCACATCGTCAAACTTAGACACCTGAGCCTTTTCGCCCAGCTTCAGGCCAAAGTCATACAGCAGGCAGCGCTCCGTGCTATTGGCAGGAATGAAAAACACCTTCTCATCCTCTTCCCATAGCCCACCTTCATAGTTCCTCTCTTTACGCAAATCTCCGGAATACTCATGCCTCTTCTCGGAGAAAAGGCGCATGCACGTCCTGCCGTCAACCACGGTGTCGCCATCTATGTAGTAACGGTCATTGAAGTGGATGCCCGGAGCCAGTTGCCCGTCGTAGACCCATTCCTTGCCATAGTCAAGAAACATGTCCTCCTGGTGGTTGTCATCTTTCTCATAGACCAGTTCATTGTTCACTCCCCTGAATTCAGCGAGTCCTCCAAACGAATACACTCGTGAATAAACATCATCCTCACTGGCAATCTTATATCCCAAACCAGTATTCTGGTAACCCAGCAGTTCGCCACCTGCCGTGATGCAGCCAACGTTCTCCAGGATCTTCTGCCCATTGCTCAGACAAAATAGCTTACGCTCCATACCGTCGTGTGTCGTCAGACGCTCCACTGCCTTCACCGTCACGTCTCCCTTACAGGGATAGCGGTCGCCCACGCCCAAAGTGAAGTCATAGAGCAGCACCTCGCCATTGCCACAGTCCTCAAGAAACAGTCCGTCCTCCTGGCCGAACACAACAGACATCATCTGCACGTATTCATCTTTAATGCCATACACCTTGCCACCGTCTTCACGCACGTGGAACTTCATGATGGCGTCCCGGCTGCTGATGCCGGCTGCAGCCGTCATACGTCGAAGCACGGAGTACTCCCTGCCGTCAACGGCCTCCTTGGCAAATGTTCCGTCGTCATACATGCATTCTTTCCAGCCCACAAGTGAAGACCCGTCAGCCTTTTCGGTCTGGACTTCAGTATTCTTGTACATCCAGTAACTATTCCCGGAAAGCATGGCGGGGACATCAGTTCCCTGAGCGTAAGCCAGCCCGGATATCCACATAGCAAATAAAACAAATAATTTTCTCATAGCTATATCATTCTTATTTCTCTTTTTTGCAAAGATAATATTCCCTGCATATTTAAACAAAATATTTCACGTTTTTAACACATTATTCTGTCCGTATCTCAAATACGACAGCGCCCTCATAGGCCTTGTCGCCTTTCACGACAGACACCTCGCCGGTCTTCTCGTAGTACAGACCGTCGACCTCAAAGTCGTAGGCACTCGCTGCCAGAGGCATCATAGCCAGGAGCAGCATCGTTA